>CERS01062409.1_pt1 | contig 21686 bp, 31 predicted proteins | sample 356251 | NCBI WGS metagenome assembly CERS01 (sample SAMEA2621020, study PRJEB7988) | marine metagenome | isolation source: saline water (ENVO:00002010), including
AGTGTACCTAGTTTACAAAATATTTGTAAAAGTGTAATTTCTACTAGAGATACTTACTTATTCAAAAAATATTATTGTTAAAAGACGTAAATATGGATATAATAATAATTTTTAATCTTGATAAACATATTTCTTTTTTTGTCCTAAAAGGGAAGGGTTTAGAACATAAGAAACTAAAAATTACTGAAGTTAATAACCAATGGAAAACAACATTCTCAAGATACAAACTTCCTAACGGAGAAGAATTAACATTTGTTTGGAAAACATTTATGGATGATGAACAAATACTTGAAATAATTAAATTAAAAGATAAACAAATGACAGTCCTAGCTAAGTGGAGTTGTAGGAATGGAGTTATACTTACTCATTTTATAAGACTAGTTGGTATAAATGTGAAATATAAAATAATAAGTAAACAATTTGGAAATTGGGCAAATTTTGAAAGAGACAACAAAAGAATAGTTTATAATGATAACGAAGGAAAATGGCCAGAAGATCCAAGAAATGGAATAGGATATGTTTGCTAAATAAGACGTAAAATGGATATTCGAATTTGGGATAAAGGTAAAAAATTTAATATGAATAGAGTAGACTACATTAATACTGCTTCTGAAAATCATGACGAAGAAATATTGAAATATTATACTAACTCAATGATAACAACAATAAAAGAATATTTAATTAAGAAAGAAGATGAACAAGAACTTTTTAATAAAATTCTACATACATTAAAACAAGTTAAATCATTAAATGACAATGATGTAGGTAATAAAAGAAAAAGATAATTAGACGTAAGATGGATGAACAAGAAAAACTTTTAACGAAATTAAAAGAAGAAACCGAAAAATTGGAACTTCGAATAAATGAATACAAAGAAATTCAAGAAAGTATTAAAAAAGAAGGAACACAAAAATTATTTGGCCTCTTAAGAGAACAAGATTTACATTTCAATTTTCATTCAAAAAATTATCAATATTCTTATGGTATTAGATGTAACAAAAAGTTTGAAGCAACTAGGGATAATATCATGAAAGCTAACTGTTACAATAGTCAAAAAGAAGATCTTCAATATCCTCTAAAAGAAGAACCTTATAGAAATTATGAACTCTTTAACATTGTCCTTTCTATTCTTGTGAAACAAGAAAGAGAAATACAGAGTTTAAAAGAAAGAATGAAGGAATGGACTGTAGTTTCAAAAAGTGATAGCTGAATATTTATAGAAACTTACGTATAATGAGAATAATAAATATTTTAGGAGTTTTAGTATATTTATACTTTGGGTTGTTTTATAATTATTATAGATGTTATATTATTTTCATTAATGGGATTTTATTTCACACTAATGAAAAGAATATTTATCTTAAATATTACGATATAACTGTAAATGTTATTATTACATTATATACTATTTATAATTGTCCCATATGTATAATAGGTGCATTTATAGGTTGTTTTTCTTTTTTCATTAATATGTATTTCTTAAACAAAGGATATTATAATAATAAAATAGGTGATATAATTCATGTATTATTTACTCAATGGGTAATGTGTTATACTATATTGTTAGACAGTGATAGCTAAATAATCATTAGGGATTTCATAACTTTTTCTTATAGAAAGATGTACGTCATATAATATTTCATTATTTAAACACTTTAATAAAAGTACATTTGTATTTTTTTTATACTTGAAACAGTTTTGTAGATGATTTTGATAAAGAAATTCAAAAACTTCTTCTTCAACTTCACTAAAGGGTATTCTAGTGTACATTTGTGACGTACATAAATTAATCATTAAAAAAAATATTATTAACTTCATTTAATTAATATTAATATATATCTTTATACTAACATGTACGAATTTGAAATGATACTCAGAGAAATGCTACAAGAAGACATTATGTCTATGCTTTATAAACAATTTTTCCTCCCTATAGAATTAGAAGGAAAAAGACTAAAAAAAAATAACGAAGATTCCGATTGGGTATTTGTTTAGATTTTTTTAATTATTTTCCATTCGTTAGGATTTTCAGAAAAACAATCAGCTATACACAACGAAAAATCACTATAGATGATATTAAAGGTTGACGTATTTATTTTTTCAACTTCATCTGTCGTGAAAGGTTCTTTGTCTGTTTTATAAGCCATAGATATATGAGGATTTGGTATATACATTCCACAAACTTTCAAAGGTTGTTCAATCGAATGAAAAGTAGTATTTTCAATCTTTGTACTGTTATTAACAAGTTGTCCAAATCTTAAAAAAAAAGGTTTCTCTTTCTTAGAATATTCTTCAAATACGTCTTCAGCTTGATTTCTATCTAGGGTGTGTTTTATAGTTATATGACCTGGAAATGGTAAAGTTTTTAATAAATTACTGTTAATTTTTATTCTATTATTGATTAAATGGGTATCATTTAATAAATACCACACGCAATATTTGAACATATAATAATTCATAAGATTTTTATTAATATTTTAAATATTCTCTATTGTTATATGAATAACGAAGGAGACTATTTAAATTTTGCCAATGAACTAAAGGAACAATATGATGAAACTCAAAGAGAACATCAAAGAAAGATAGAAGAAGAAAAAAGAAAACAACAACTCTTACAACAAGAAATAAAAAGAGAAAGAGCTAAAGTTCAACAACTTCAAAAATATCTTAATCGTTCAGATATCAACAGAATAACTCCTCAACAATTAGACAAAATGAATGATGAAATGATGTTGATAATTACAAGAGGTGGAAACACAAAATAAAATATTTGTTCTATATATGGGAAACATATTCAGAAAGTCTGAAAAAGTCTATCCTTTAGTATTTAATAAAATACCCTTAGAAGATGAAGAATGCTGTAGTATATGTTTAGAAAAATTTGATGATAATAATGTTACTTTACCTTGTAAACATCATTATCATGAAAATTGTATCATTAAATGGTTTAATGACAAATCAGATTGTCCATTGTGTAGAATGAAATTACAAGTAGTAATATTAGAAAGAAATCCTAATAATGTTACATTAGATTAGGACTAATGTCGTCCCATCTAGCAATATTTTGAATAAGATAACCCCATAAACTACCTTCTATAATGTAGTCTATGGTATCTTTCTTGCATACTGTAAATGAAAGTATCAATAAGAATGCAATAACCCAACCATATTGGTTTACACTTTTATTTTCAAAACTCTTTTCAAAATTTGTAAGACTGACTGCATTCCCCTCAAGATCATTTCTAGGCATACCAGATTTATAATGTTCTACGTAATCTTTATAAACCCATTCATCACCTAAAGGTAATCGTTTAGATCCATGTGTAGTAGCTGTTATATGATCTTGAACATATCTATCCTTCTCATTATAATCGTAATATCTATCAAGTATACGACTACGTGTTTCAATATAATCATATTTCTTTACATCTTCTAGAGTTGGTTTATCTCCCTTTATATTTCTATACCTATACTTCTCTTCTTTAACATTTTTCTTATGATATTTAATAAAATCTTCAAAAGTATCAAGTACTTTATTATCCCATTGATAATACCCTAACATTGTGTCTGTAATGGATGTATACGTAATTTGCGAATCACTACGAAGTGGATATCTTCTGACACTATATTTAGAGACATAGACATTTTTTAATTTGTCTTCAAATTGTTTTTTGAAATCAGCTCCATCTAATTTATGATTAAATATTTGTTTACCGAATCGATTATTTTCATCAAAAATATTTCTATAATTTTGTGAAAGTATTTTAGTATAAATCACATCATTCATTTTATCAACTAATGTATCATAATCTTTTATTATACTAGAAGGAGATAATCCTAAATTTTCACTAATTATAGTATAAGCTATTTTTTTATAATATGCTGTATTACCTGAAGTAACATCACCTTTTGGTAAACCAAAAGCTTTACCATTGTCACTAATTGAAATAATAACATCCCCTAAATCTGCTGTTTGAAGGTATTCTGGTACTGTAAGTTTTGGATTAGATTTATATTGATATTTTAAATAATCATAAGTCCCTTTAATATGAGGCCAAACATTTTTTAATTTTACCTTCTCATCTATAACAAGACCTTTTAATTTAAATAAATGCTTCCATGCAGATTGTGATATAACACTCTTTTTTATTCTTTCCAAATTTTCGTTTATCATTGTTTCTCGTGTTAATTGTATTATTTTAGAAGTAGGAACAAATGCAGCTTCATCCTTGTCAAACATATTTTCTTGTCTTTTCCACCTGTCAACAACTCTTTTGTGTTTTTTTGGCCATTCATTTTCAAATTGTTCTGCATACTTTTTCTGTTCTTTTTTGAATTGAGAATTAATTCTATTGTTAGAAGTTACAGAATTATGATGGCTTATATCTTTTTGTGCTAATAAGAATAATCCTACGGTTGTTCCTATAATAATTATTTGAATAAGTACAGGTTTTGTCATGCCTCCTTTACAATTCATTGTTCTATGAACAAGTTTTGCACCTACTACGAAAGTTAATAACAAAGCAAAACTTAAAAATACCTTTGTTTGATTGTTCGAATCCTTGAATTGTTTTACACTTGATACTAAATCAGGATTAATGTTATGTTTGTTTTTATTTTCCATGAAAATATTAATTACAATCGGTGCTACTAAAACACTAACACTCCATGCTATTTTATCAGCATTTGTAGAACTACCCATGTTGTTCCAATTAACTTTAAAAACAAAGAATGCTAATAAAGATAAGAATACAATATCTGAGACTTGCCTATCACCTCTTTTGTAATGACTATTCATTCTAAATAGGCGTGTGTTCTTTGGAGGTTTTAATCCCAAACCTAAAAATAGTTCATTTCCAAATTTTGGAATAGGATGAGTTTCATAACTTATTCTAGTTAAGAAATAAGAAATTACTATTACTAATGTTAAAAATAAATCACTGGAAGGTAATTTAAAAGAACTTTTAGGTTTATCACTAGGGGTTGAATCGAATAATTTTTCTCTTCTTCTTGATAATCCTATCATTGGATTTCTAAAAATTCTTCTTCTCATATAATAGTTACTTAGAAAAAAAAAGACGTATAAATATAATGCAAACAAAAGAAATTAAAACGATGGTCTTAGGACCAAGATGTGGTAAAAGTACATTCATTAAAAGTTTATCCGGTTCAGACCCTAACACATTTACTATTAACGGAAATACAATAACTATGAGTACTACTACTTTAGGTACAGATGTTACTCCTCATGATTTATATGTTAATCCTGATACTAAAATAAGACTTAATTTTTGGGAAGTTGGTTCTGAATTTCAAGGAATGGGAAAAGATTATTGTATAGATGCAAAGTTAGCTATTATTTTTAAAGATGACACAAATAATCACCTAGAATATGAAGATTGGATCCCACAAGAACTTCCAAGAGTGTATGTTGAAAATTATCATATTACTTATAATCGAAATATATTAGACAGAATTTGTGGAGAAATTCGTCTTAAAGAATTACACTTGTCATAAATAATGGATCATTGGTTATTAACCACACACAGTGTTGCTTTATTTCCTATAGGTATATTTATCTTATCTTGGAAAACAAGAAAGGATACATCAAGTATTTTCATGTTAATTAAATTTTTATATGCTGTAACTTTTTCTTTATTGTACCACTCTCATCATAGTCTACCTGGTGATAAAGTATTTACGTCTGATTATGATTATAGTAATTGGGCATTACTAGATTCATATGCTTGCTCTAGTTTGATTTTTACAATGGTTTTATATGGTTTAAGAGTTAGAGAACCTCAATTTTATATAACAAGCTTCACAATAGAAAGCATAGTACTCGTAGTAAATTTATGGAATAATTTAAACAGAGAACTCATTCTTACTTGGTATTTATGTGTATGTAGTTTTGTAATAGTAGTTATCAAATGGAGAACGGTATGGAGGTATTTGTATATGTTTAAATGTATATCCTTCCTTTTTTTTATTTGTGGAATAGGAGCTATAATTAGTTATTCTATAGCTAGAACACATTGGTATAATGCAGTTTATATACAATATCATTCTTTATGGCACTGTTTTGTTTTTTCAACGGCTGGATTCGGTAGTTTATTAAGGTATAAACTAGATCAACATCTTTATCCTTCTGTTAGAGGAAGAGAACAAATTACATCTATTGATTCAATGCAAGATGTAGAAATGACAGGTATATAAAAAATTATTACCATTATTATTAATATGTGGAGAACAACATTTTTAATACTACTTTATGTACTTCCTGTTTTATCAGGATATTATTGTACGTCATCAAGAGACTGTACACTTTATTGTAATAACATTCAAGACTTTTCGAGATTGAATGAAACCGGATGGATTATAGTTCCGAGAACTGATGATAGCTGTTACTTTTACAATACCTTAAGAGATATAAGCATAGAACCCTAATATAAATATGAATAGGAGAATTAACTCAAGGGTATTTGGAATATCTTCAGGTTTGTTTGGTAATTTTAAAACAACTATTTATATTGATAGGTTATCAACTATGAAAGATATAATAAATATGATTATATCGAACTTAGCTACTATACTAAGGGAAGCTAATTTAGTAAATCTTCTGAATGAACTTAAGAAGAGAAAATTTGATAATCATGATTATAATTTAAATGATGTCAAAATGAATCCTAAAAAAATATTTTGGATTACAGAAGTAAGCAATTTAAAAATACAAGTACATCACTAATAACAATGTCTGAGAAAAAACCAGTTAATACAGAAAAATCTTTAGAAAAAATGAAAGAACAGTTAAAAGAAAGTTACGATAAAGCTTTTAAAGATGCTTTAGAACAAGAACTAAATGAAGATAAATTTGATTGGGTTTGTAAATTACATAGAGAGATGGTAATAAGAATTTGTAGTTTAATTCCTAATCGCCCTAGTATTCATGACCGAATAGCTGAAAATATGGACCCAATCATTTTCAGACAAATGTTAGAAAACAAAGCTTTTAACTTTGAAAGTCTTGGTAATTTAATAAACTATGTTTTTGGATGGATTAAGAAATTATGTTCTCCTTTTAGAGATCCTGAGATACAATCTTCAATAGATGGTATTTATAAAATGGCACAGGAAGGAGGTACAGTAGGAAAAATAGTCCCACACTTTATATTTGAAGTACATAGACATATTGATAATATCGAAAAAGATATGAAAGGTAGTACAGCACAAGATTTTAAAAAATTCGCACAAGCCAAGAAAGCTCAATTTGCTAAGAAATAGACGTACAATGAATAAACTATACCTCCTTACCAAACCTTGCCAAAGCGGAAAAACTCAAAAAACTTTTGAGTTTATACTCCAAACTAGGGAAAAGCAATATGTTAATATTATTTTTACTAACAATAGTCTAATAGAAACAACACAGACTAAGGTTAGAAAAAATCTATGGGATGAAACACACAATTTAGGAAAAACACTTGAACTATCAAGTCAAAGTGAATACAAAGATGCTGTTCAAATTTTTGAACAAATTGTAAAGAACAAAGAAATGTGTGTTATCGCTTGTACCAATAAAACAAGATTCAAAGATTTAACAAAAATCATTATTTTTTGTCTAATTAAAAAATTAGATATTAAATTTTCTATCTACATTGATGAAGCCGATAAGATTTTTAACAAAAGTGGAAAATTAAGAAAAATGGTAGATTTATGGAAAAGGTCTTCTTCAGTAAAAAGAATTTCTTTTATTACTGCAACACCTAGGAGGATATTCAGGCACTATGGTGTTCTTAATTTGTATCATATCACTGAAGCATTCAGTAAAGAACATTACAATTCTTTAAAGGATTGTAACTATGTTATTAATGATACATTCGGTAGTAACAATGTTGAAAATATGGTAGAATTACTGACAGGTAATTTAAAACCAGAAAAAGGTCAAGTATGGTATATCCCTGCTTCTAGGGAAAAAGGTTCTCATTTAGCTATGAAAGAGTTACTCATAGCAGAAGGTATAGTTGTTCTAATCATAAACGGAGAAGGATATCATCTTTATTATCCTAATAAACATAGAGAGATTTATAAATCAGATACTCTATCTGAAGACTTAGGAATTTTTTATAAGAATAATAAATTACATAAATATCCCCTAGTAATTACAGGTAAACTCTGTATATCTAGAGGTGCTACTATAACTAGTATGTATATGTTTTTATCATACTGTGTTTTACCTGATATGTCCAATAAAGATAGTCTTTATCAATTAGCAGGTAGAGTATGTGGTAATACTAAAATGTGGGGAAACTACAAACAAGTAACAATTATATGTAACACTAAAACCAGAGACAAACTTTTTAAAATGGAAGGAAAAGTAGTTTCTCTTCTTGAAAAAAATAAAAAATTTGATAACTGTACATTTGAAGATTTTGAAATGATTAATTCTGAATCTAATAATGCAATACCTCTTAGGGGAAAGTTTAAAAATTTAAAACAACTTTTGAAATTTAAAAGTATTAGACAAAATACAAAGGTAAAATTTCACGAGTTTCTTTTAAAGAATCTTAAGGTTGTTTCAAATACAGGAAATATAAAAGTTCCTGATTTGATAATATCTAGGAAGATTATAGTGAATACTGATAAAAGATTAGAAGCTGTTGAAAAATTTATTAGGGCTATAAGATTAGATGCACCTTGTCATCTTACTATAGAAGGTAATGAAAAAGAATACAATCTTTGGTTATTTGAAAAAGATTTTGGAAACTTTAAAAAAGGAGAATGTTTTATTTTAAGTTATAAGTAGAACGGAAGTTTTTGTATTCTTTTTTAAAGGGCGTTAGCTAGGTACACGTTTTTTATTAAGAAAAAAATATTTATTACAATTAATGTCAACTCCTTTAAATACAACTATAAGTTGCAGAGAAGACATATTTGATATGGAAGGTCAATGGTTACCGAAAGGAAACTATTATTTCTCCGTTACAAATCTGTCTTCTGGTACAGTAGAAGGACGTTTAGTAGAAAGAAGTTTTCAAGCTTCTTATAAATTTAGACCAAAAGACATAATAATGATGATGTCAAATGCTCAAGCCCGTTTAGCAAGAAGAGCTAATATTGTACATGAATATATGCCAAACGTTCCCTCCCCTAGGAGCACACAAACAACTAATCTTCCTAATGTAGAAAATACACCTGTAAGATTAGTTTCAATATTGTCAGCAAGACAACCTAGAGTAGTAGCTGCAGACATTTTACCAGGTAGACAAAATAATCAAGAAAGAGAAAGCACTTCAAGAAGTTCACAAAGAAGTTCAAATGGTAATCCTGTATGTACAATATGTTTAGAAGAAGTTATTGATAGTGATAATAATAAAAAAGTATTACATTGTAATCACACTTTTCATCAAAATTGTATTGACCGATGGCTGAGAACACGTTCTCAATGTCCTGTATGTAGAAGAAGAGTACAAAGTAGACCTAGGGGTAGACATTTACCACCACCTACTAGGGCTACAAGAAGGAGTATACCTAGGACTAGTTTACCTAGGTCTGTAAGAAGAACTGCATATAACCATAGACAGTCTACATCAAATAGTAGAAGAAGAGAATATAATAGACAATACTCTTCTAATTTTAGTATAAGTTAGATAATTTTTTTTAAGGACTAATCTATTTAAATATAATAAAACGTTATTATTATGTTTAAATTACCAATGGATTTACAAATAAAAATATATGAATATGACTCAACGTATAGGGATATATTTTCAAAAGTATTAAAGGAATTTCACAAAGTCCATTCATTTTGGTATATAAGTTTTCATAATCAAGATTTGTCAAAAGATTTTTCAACAGACAAAAATATGACATACAAACAAGCTTTAGGGTTAGCTAATTATTGGAATTTTGATTTTAATAAAAACTCATATACAATTTCTTATGAAACATACTATGACCCAGTTAAGGGATACTGTGATATTCATTCAAGAGTAGACAATGAACTCCCAAAAAACTATTTTAAGTTGTTAATGTCAAATATAACATGTAATAAATTTTTAAAGAAAAAAAATGTATCCTTTTAGTATATGGGAAACTTTATAAGTCTAATAATAGATATTTTAAACACACCTGTTAATACACCAACACCAACACCTTCTGTTAATTCACCTGTTACTCCTTCTATTACTCCTTCTCCAACACAAAAAGTTTCTGCTCAGATACAAGAAATTATGTCCGGAATTGATGAAGATGAAAGGGTTGGGATTTTAGAAGAAGCTCAAAAATTTGATCCTTCAGTACCTCTTCCAACTACTCCTGTTACTGATGCATTATTAAGTCTTTATGAAGATAATAAAGAATATTTTGTAGGAAATTATAATTATTTAGAAAATACCAGGACAAATAAAATGTCTCAAGGAATATTTAATAGGAACACTGATTCAATTATTTTAGGACCAAATACATTTTCAAAATAAATATTTTATTTAATTTTATTTTTTTCAAAATTAAAATATTTTTAATAATTATAATAATATGAACGTTCTACAACAAAGAGTAAGTCAATCCCTTATGTGCATGGTCGCAGTTTCAGTGATCTTATCATTGGTACTTCCAATGATTTTAACAATGCCACCATTGGACGGTGTTGTAAGCAGTATCCCATTGTTTGGTGAAGGTGCAGCAGCTGTTCTTGAAGCACACAAAAGTCAACAAATGGGAGGTCCTTTTGTAATTGCCTTGATTACAGTTGTCGGTGCTTTCCTTGCACCAACTATCTGTGGTGCTGTTGGTATCTAAATCAATAATAAATTTTAATAAATATCAGTATATACATGTATATTCTAGTATCTATTAAAGGTATTTTAAAATAACATTTTCTAATTTTTCTTTTCCGACTCTTGTTCCACTTTCAAATTTCCTTGCGAAGAAACTTCCACTTTTCTGAAGTCTTGAAAAAACATTAGGATCAATACTTTTAAAATGACAAGGAGTTTTTTTCTTATAAGAATTCATTCTACCACCAACCTTTTCAGGATCCCAACAATCAAAAGTAACAATTCCATGTTTTAAGGGAACGTTCTTTTTATGAAGAATTACTCCTGGATATATTTCTTCTGAAGCTTTTAATCCTTTTACATCAGCTTGTTTAGTTATTTCTTGAACTTTATGACGATTATCAAATAGAACTTTTAAGGCATCTTTTCTTAAAAACATCCAGTGAGCATTTTTATTTCCTCGTTTATTAGAAAAATTGAGAATAGAAGAACTATTTCTTACATTATCATACAGTGTATAGAAATCTTTTAAAGGAATACAATTATTACTTACATAAACACTACCGAAAATATTTGAATCTTTTAAAGCTTCTTCAATTAAAATTTCATGAACAGGAAAAACATTACCCCATTTTCCACGAGTTGATGTTCTTACTACCTTGTGTTTACATTTTAAAGGAACCTGTCTTTTTCCGTCAGAAAAGTGAACAAATACAGAATAATGTTCAGGATTAACATTTTTAAAATATTGATTCCATACTTTAGAAAAATCCATTTTATTTTTTAATTCAAAAAAAATAGCTAATTTCCCTACTCTATTTGTAGAGTAATTTTTTCTCAAAGGAGGTTGGAACCCGCACTGATAGTCAGTCATATCCGACCAATTAGGATTTTCGAAATCCTCTTTTTTTCTTAAAGTAATAAACAATAAAATTATAAATATTAGTATTAGTATTTTCATTACTATTATACAAGAAAATTTTATTGCTAATTATTAAGAATGGATGAAGAAATAACAACAGGTATTGAAAAAATGAACCTAGAAGGAAAAGATGCTAGTGAAGACATAACAGAAGGTGTGGGAAAAATGAGTATTAAGTCCCCTAAAACAGCAGGGGTTACTAGTAAGTTTCAAAAATTGAGTATTAATAAACCTTCCAAAAAAGTTCTTTCTAGTGGAATTAGAAAAAAAAGAAACAAGGCATTTAAAAGAGGTTTCATGGATAAATTCAGAAAGAGAATACAAGATATGAAACAAAAACGTGAATTTAAAAGTAGCAGTTACAACCCTAAAAATGATGATATTGAAAAAGAAGCAGACAAAGCTGTTATAAAATGGAATGACTCAGGAGATGAATACACAGATTCAGATGACGATATGAGTTTTGGTAAAAAACAAAAAAAAGATATTAAAGGGATGATTAAAAAAATATTATTATACGGTGGATTACCTACCCTTTTAGTTGTATCATTAGGAGTTTTGAGTACTAAGAAATTTAGTAAAAAAAATTTAAAACAAAATACAAAAGTTAAAGTAAGTGGAAAATTAAAGAAGAATACAAAGGTTAAAGTGAGTAAAGAAGAAAAGTTATTTAAAAAAGATTTTGTTAAAAAATTAAAAGAAATGATACTCAAAAGAAAAAAAGAATTAGATTCTTTGGAAAAAGATGCTAGAAACAATGAAATTGAATTACAAACTAGACAAACACGCAGAAAAAAAAGTTCTTCAAATCCTTTTGAAGAAACTCCAGAATATAGAAAACATATTCTTAAACAAAATATTCTTAAACAAAATAAAAAAAGAGGTGGAGGTTTTGGAAGAACTAGGAATAAATGAAAAATATCTTTAGTATAATTACTACCTTCTTTAAATGTGTAAAATTTTTTTCTAACGTTATATTATAATGGCTGATATTCCACAAATACAAGAAGTAGTAAATAGTATTGAACCTTTAAGACAACTTAATAGACCTCCAATTATGATTCCAAGAATGGTTTCACAAGCTGGTACCATGATGGTACTTTCATACTTTGCAATGAAAGTTATGAACATGTTAAAAGACAGAGATAGTGCTGTTGCTAAACTACAATCTGGGGGTATTCCTCAAGAAAGAGCAGAAATATTATATTTTGCACATTTATTTTGCTCAATGGCAGGTATTTTCTTTATTCTTGCATCATCAAGAGCTAGTTTTAAAGCTCAAATTGGTTTGATGTTCTTAATTGCAACAACTCTTATGGATGCAATGACACAAAGTAACGAAGAAATGATTAAAACTATGTCAGCAGTTGGTGGTTTGGTATTAGCTCTTAATTAAATAAATATTTAGAAATGTCTCTAGAGACACCAATAAATGTTTATTATAAACTTAAAGTTACGTCTGGATTTTTATAAGTATTATCCTTTGCATGATTTTTTTGTTTTTGTGAAATTTTTATATTTTCTGTTACGTCATATTCACTATTCAACATATGTCCTTCTTCTTTTAATTTAAATCTTGAACTACTTTTATCCTCTTTAGGATTTTGTTTTAAATCAGATATTCTAAATTCGATTTTCTTAGATAGGTCAACGTCTTGAAAAGTAGAACTTGTATGTTGACTCAATAATTCATAAACTTTACCATTCTTAATAGCATCTTTTACTTCTCCTATACTGACGTTATCGTTTTCTTCAATTTCATTTAAGGACTTCAATACCTTTTGCAAATTACTCATATACTATTACCATTCATTTTTTTTTAAGCCAATGTCAAGGTTTTATCAACAAATCTTTCAGCGGTTATTCCTAATCCATTTCTCAAATTTTTAGAAGCATCTGGTATATGTAATGTAAGATTCATCTTTTTAACATTAAGTGTAAAAGTATCTGTATCAGTACCATCAGTAACAGTGACTGTTTTTCCATTTTCTGTCTCCCATCCTGTTCCTGTCGAAAACACATTAAATTCTGTGCCAACTATTTGAATAATCATATCTGTAACACCGGCACTAGTTCCATTTGTTGCTAAATATAAATTATTTCCTAAAGAACGTGTACCTGATATAGTAACTTCTTCTAATACAACAACATCTCCATCTGCATATCCTGAACCTTGATCTATTATATCAACAAAAATATCTGTATCTAAATTTAAAGTACTAGCTCCTATATTACCCGTTTTTAAAATACTTAATTGAACTTTCATACCTGTACCTGTACCACCGGAAACAGAATAAACTTTGTAACTAGGTCTTTCAGATGTATTTAATATATAGGAATCATCTAAAGTTTTATTCCAATTTCCAGAACCAGCAGGAACAACTGCAGCTTTTATACTTGTTTTAAATTTATCAGTTAACATTACACTAGCTACACCAGTTCCATTTGCTATACTTATAGATGTACCACTTTGGTTACTGGCTGGAGAGTTTGTACTTGCTGTTGTAAGAAGATTAGTCATAATACCATTTGCATTTGTATTATAAATATAATTAAGATTATTCACAGTAGCTGTTTGGTTATTTAAATTTGCACCAAATGCAGAAGTTGTTACAAAAGATTCTACCTGATTAAAAGGATAATAACTTAATTTAAAAGCATCAGTTGCTGTTTGATTGTTAGTAGTTACTATTTGAACTTTACCAGCGTTAATAGAAACAGTATTGATAGTTTGTATTACACCATTAGCTTTTAATACAAATTGTTCTTTGGTAGGACTACCTGATAAAACAGTTTTATTTTTATTGTCTCCAAAAAAAGTTGTATAATAAGTTGAATTAGTAACATATCCAAATTCTATAGTAAAAGTATTATTGTTACTAAAGGTTGTCGTTAAAACTTCAGGTCTTCCTATAAGATTTCTCATCATTACATGATCAAATTCTGAAACAATTTCTACTCTCTGTGGATCATTAGTAGCTACAGAACTTAGATCATCTTCATTAAGACCATATATGAAATCTTTAACACTATTAATGACATACTCTAGGGAATAATAAGGAGATCCTTTAATATTACCAGAAGTTAAAGGGTTTATTTTTTTAAGAATATTCATATTAGTCATAGGTGTAATTGTAAATGAAAAATCTTTAGTAGCTGCTGCACTATTATTTACATTTTTAGTTTCGTATAAAAAATCATCTTCATCCGTAGGATATATTAATTCCCATACACTATTAACTGCTGGCGCTGTTTTCCCAATGAATACTCCAGTAACACTATTAGCTGCTGGTGCTGATATACTATACAATTTGTAAAATTTATTATTGTTCTTTAGTAAAGTCCCGTAATTATGAAATCCATTAGTAGGTACTAAAGAAGAAGTGATATCTGGTACTTGTGATGCTGTTCCAGTTAACTGAATAGTATGAACATAATCACCCTCACTTGTAATAGCTACTACTGTACCAGTAGTTTGCATTCTTACACGACCTAGTTTAGTATTTTCGTATAACCTAAATCCACTAGTGATAACATTTGTTACATGGGTCATTGAAATTTTAGCAGAAAATTTTAATCGAATGTTGTATCTTTCTTTAGTATCATAATAGTTAATAATACTCGCACTAGTAATCATTGGTCTAGCTTTATCCGAAAGATCATCAACGGTTGCATCAGAATCAACGTCAAAATTTAAAGGATACAAATCATTATAAACAGTTTTTGTTGTATGTTTTAAAACATAGTCGACAAAATTATTATTAGTAGTAGGGAAAATACCTCCTTCGTTAGTGATAGTAGCCCAATCAGCTAAATTCTTCACTTCTGTTATAGTATTAAGGTATGAATCACCAGCTGTTTTAAGAAGGTGGTATTGAGAAATGTTCTTAAATATATTAAAAAGAGCTTCTTCATTAACTTCATAAGCTTTTTGATAAGTGTTTAATAATTTCCTTCTCAGTAAGAAACTTTTATCAGAATACTTTGTCATTCCGAAATAAAGTCTTATACCTTCACGTAGGGGCCTTTCCGAATAAGCCATAGCTCTACTGTACTGTAATTTTGGGGTTCTTATGGTTACTGTAGGAGAAGGGGCTGTACCTGTACTTACAGTCCAACCTGATACAGATGGTAATGTGTTATCAAATGGGTTCGTAGTAGAACTTTCATAAAGTACATCAGTATTTAAAAGTAGTTCCCAGTTGTCTCCATTCTTCTTTAATTTATAATTTGTATTATGAACCCATTCTGCTCCATTTTTTACATACTCACCATTAGCTCCAGTTGTACCTGCTCCAGTAACAAAGAAACGATTACAGTCATAAACAATTCTATAATTATTGACAGTTGTAGTTGTAATACTCCTTGTAGTTGTATTAGTAGTTACTTCTGTATGGTTATCAACAATGAATATAACATTACCTAGGTTAGGATTAGAATTACTTTGATAATACAATACAGTAGGCGTAGCAGTACCTGTGGGTACAGTAAAAGATAAATTTTTGGTTCCACTTCCCGTAACTCCAGTTGTAAAAACTCCATTGTTATTACCGCCAATAGATGAAGTAGTTATTATAATATTATTACCGTTTGTGGTATTATCAAGAAGATTAAAGACGTAAGTATTGCCTCTTACAAAAGTTAATTTAGGAGCTTCTTTGAAATCTACTGTATATTTATTGTTAAGAAGACTTATTTTATAAGTTTTTGACTGAGTTCCGTAAACTGTAGTAGTGTTATCAGAATAATTATTAGTAGTAGAAGCTGAACCAAGAGCTTTTGTATTAACAGTTGTTAATTTTATTAAATATTCTTTGAAAGAAGAACTTTCTGAATTAGTTCCACCTTCGTCTCCCCATAAGTAATGACTGGAGGTTTTATAGGCAGTGCTATTTTTATATCCTCCTCCTGATTGTTGTTGTCCAAACATAACTCTTCCAAGTTGAGCGTAAGTGTAAAAAAGGTATTTACTTGGGTAATCTACTGTTACTGAAATAGCTGACGTAAAAGGTCTTCTATAATAAAGAATATAATCTGTTTGTGGAAAAGCTGTAGTATTAGCGTCCCAATTTTCTATTGACGCGTTGTATTTTGATGAAGACCAAACTTCAACTTCTTTGAAATAAAACAAATCATTACTTCTAAGTTCGTAATATTTCCAACCTCTTTTAATAGTTTTATTCCAAATATCTTGTGGAGGATATCTAACAATACCTACCAATTGATTAAGGTTTCCTTTAGCTGAGCGTGACAATTGAATACCAACAACAGCATTATTAAATTGATACATATAATCTTCATTCTTGTAAACAGTTATTAACCTGGAATCTTTAGAAAAACCTAGGAACCTGTTTGTCATAATAAATACATATACTTTATTTTTTAAATAAATTCTTCGTTAAAAAATATTGTTATTGATTAAAGATGGTCTTCTTGTCACTAGTTTCAACACCTGCAGTTTACATAATAACACACCTTGGTCTTAATGCTTTATTTGGTGCATTAAATGGTTTTGGAGTAATTAAAAATGATATTGGAGGTAAAATAGTTAATGTTATACATGCTCTTATTTCTCTTTTAGTAATGATAAATTTATATAAAAATCCTCTTATTTATGGAGGTTCTAAAGAAATTACTAAAGAAACGGGTTTATTCTGGTTATTAATACCTCACTTAGTAGTTAACATTATTTATATTGTATTAGTATGTGTTATATCAGATGAAGAAGCTAATAAAATAATAAAAATAATTTATTCTTGTGTATCTTCATTGGTTCTTATTGTGATTGGTATTTTTATTAAAAAACTGAAAGAAAAAGTAACAGGAACAACAGAAACACCAGCAGAAACACCAGGGGAGGAATCAGGAGAAAATCAAGTAGAAGCAGCAGCAGCAGGAAAAGATCCAGGAACAGCAGCAACAGGACTAAATAATGCATCAGGACTAAAAAAAAAAGAAGTAGATCCAGAAAAAAAAGAATTTGGAAAGCGTCAAAGAAGAAGAAACCCACCTAAAAGGAGAAAGAAAAAATATTAATTTTTAAAAAAAAAATATTTATTATTAGTAAATGGGACCAAAGACAGGTTTAATTGGAGTTATTGTTGCTTGTATACTTTCAATAGCGTTAAGTATATTTTCAATAATAGATTTAGATGATTCTCAAGCTGAACTTACGTATAAAACTATGTGGAGAGGAGGACAAGCTTTTTTGACTCTAGTGAAAACGGGAGTTTGGTTTTACGTATGGCTTATGATTTTTAAAGATAAAAAAAGTGTATTGTATACGAATCAAGCATATCAAAAAAGTATATTTGCATTTGCTATAACATCTGGTATACATTGTGTCGCTAATATTCTCAATTGTTTTGTACCTTATGGTAAAGGAGATTGGGTTAAAGTAGTTAAAACTATAATAGAAATTTTAAATATAACTCTTTCATCATTTGACCTTATTCTTGGTTTTGGTTTATTTTGGGCAGAGTTACAAGGAAAATCTTTTGATCAAATACAAGCAAAAGATAAATTATTTGAGATTATATCAAAAATTAAATCATTTGGAAAAGACCATAATGATCAAGTTAGAGGAAATGAACAAGCGAGAATGCAGCAACAAGCAGATATGATAAACAACCCACTTCAAACCCCATCAGATAAAGCTTTTGGAAAGCGCCAAAAAAGAAGAAACCCATCTAAAAGGCGAAAGAAGAAATAATTAATTTTAAAAAAAAATATTTGCTATAACCATAATGGATACTTTAAAAACAGTTTTATTAGACACACCAGTATTTGCAAGTCAAGCCCCATTTTATGCTAATAACATTCTTTTCAGTGGAATTGTATTGGGAGGAATTAACCTTTTGAATGTTATTCCAAAAAATTTCAGTCCTTTTTCTGAAAGTGAACAAACAGACAACGAAAAAATTGTTAAACCATTCAATAGATTCTTTGTTGTACTCCTAGTGGCTTCTGTCATTGGTTATGCTTTTGCTTATATGAATGCAGTAGGAGCACCTGGTTCAATATTTAGAACGGCAACTAGTGGTATACAAGGTGTTGGTATTTTTACTGGAATATTGACGTTAATTGTTTACCAAGTTTCCTTGTTTACAGCTGATGTAGAACAAAAAAAATCAACTAAGAAAGCCTACCAAAATATGGGTTTCTCTATGGTATTTATTTTTGTTTTATTTACTTTCCTTTCTGGATTTGGTCCAGTAAGACAATTACTCAATGGATTATTACAACAAATTGTTAATCCAAAATATAACTAATTTTAAATCTTTAAGAGTTACAATAAAATTGTATCTTGTAAAAATTTAATTTAAATTTATTTTAAAGCTCTTTTTGTAAGTTCAATAAAACTAAGTATACTAACTATTGTATATATTACGTAATACACTATATTCAAAACTGATACCCCGGTAGATAATATCTCTTTTTTTATTTCAATTATAATTTTATTTGTATCTTGAGAAACTAATAAAACACCAGTAAAAAGATTAATAACTGCTAAAATTACAGCTAATATTACGTTTGTTAAATCTGTTTTTCCTTTTTTATCAACATATCTAATTACTGTAATAATAGTACCTCCTACTCCAAGTACGGATAATATAAAAAATATCCAATCTAATATTGGCTTTGCTTTTTTAACTTCATCTATACCTTTTTTAACTTCGTCTGACCCAGGTGCTACTTTTGGAATACTGTATTTTTCTGTTATCTTAAATATTAAGAATAATATATTAAATAGCATTAGTGAACCAGAAATCCCATATTCATATAAATAATGACCAAAATCTTTTTTCTTTTTGGTTGTCATGTTATATTATAACAACATAAAAAATTTAAAATAAATAATACATAGGTAAAACAAAAGTTGTAGTTATCATAACAGAAGTTCCTATGATTCCGTAGAGAGTACTTTTTCTCATACATAAAACTTTTTCTTTTGGGTCTTCGTTAAGACTGTATATCCAATTAAAATAATTTTCAAGAGCTTCACTAAAAGTTTGAGAAGACCTTTTTTCGTAGTCTATATCATATTTCTTAGCTATAGGGATAAGTAATTTTCTAATAGCTGGATAATGAGCTGGATAGACACTTGGAAACATATGATGAACTATTTGATAATTTAGATTACAAGTAAATATTCTCATGAATATATTATCCTGAGAATAGTCCATCGTACTTAACATTTGATGTATAGCCCATTCAACTTTTTTTTTGTCTTTTTTCTTTTTGTACTTTTCAACTTCAACCATAGAACCTTCATTTAAATGTGATACCTGTGAAAAAAAATTAAAAAGTTTACCATGTATATTCCATGCCCAAAATAATGCAAAAAACCCTTTTAAAATTCCATGAGGATAACACCCAATGAAAAGTATGTGTAATAATTTAACTATTAAACGATCATTTCTTATAATATCAATAAATTCTTCATTAATATTAACAGTATAAATTTTCTTCTTTTCTAAAAAAGAAGAAACTTCTAATAGAGATATACCAAAAGAAGTTAGAAACGGTTCAGTATAGTGAAATATAAATTTCCAAAGTGAACTGTAATTTATATATTGTTTCTTATGTACCTTGTACCCAGGTATAGAATAATCTTCATGTAAAAAATGTTCTAGGTCTGGATCTTTGTCAAGAATATTTGTATGTTGATGATGACCAATAATATGAAAAAAACTCCAAATATAATATTGACAATGGAAATTACCAATATAAGATATTGATTTATTTACAATAGGGTATGTACAAAATCCATAATGACTTCCAGTATGCATACATTCACTTCCAATAATCCAATATAAAACAGGAAAATAAAAAATAGCATAAAAATCTCCTATACAAAAACGATAAAATGAATAAAGCATTAGTAAAAAACCTATGAAATATCCAAAAGCATATTTCCAAGGTATTTTAGAATTTCTTATAATTTCTCCATTAGATTCTTTTCCTGTAGGTGAAAAATATTTTTTTACAACCGCTTTACATTCATCATAAAAAGGAGTATTATCCCAATCAAAATCACTTTTGTAATCAGGTACGTCTTTTATATAATACTTGTCTAATAATAATGTATGTCTTTTAGTAAATGTATGATAACTTTCAAAAAGTTCTGTACAATCTTTACCTTGAGTCATAAGAATAGTATCTTTACCTCCTGGGTGTCTTTCAATAAATTCCCTTAGATCATACTTCTTTCCGTGGATAGTCCAATAATTATCCATTAGTCTAATACAACATAATTATTTATCTCTATATACTTCCCCTCTAGACTCTTTAATTATCCATCCAATCTGACAGTATATATTATGAATATAGTCATTAGACATCTCGTCATTACCGTCTATGTTTGTAGTATTTTCTTGAATTAACCATTCGTTATGAGCTTTGTGTAATTTTTCTAAATATTCTAATGTAATATTTTCTTCTCCTGGTCTATTTCTTTTTCTAATTCTTTCAAGTGAAGTTTTTGGGTCAGCTTTAATGTAAATATATCCATCAACTTTAACATCTTTTTTGAGAAATTCGAACCATTGATCGTATAAACCTTTTTCTATTTTATTTATGTGACCATCTTTTTCCAAAATGTTAGCAAAAACATTCCTGTCTGTAAAAATAGATCTTTCCATGACAATATATTCATACTTATCTTTAATTGCAAGAATTTGTTGAACACGGGTTATATACGCAAGATTTTGAAATGTGTATGCCCACCTAGTGTTATCTCCGTAAAATAAATCAAGGATAGTTTTTCCATTATCGTCTTTAACATTTGTCCAACTATCGACTGGTTCTTCAAGATAGTAAAATTGCTTGTATTTTTTTTTTAATTCTTTGATTACTGAAGATTTCCCAGAACCAATATTACCTTCTATTGAAATAATTATCGTCATAATAAATATATCTTCTTTTTTTTAAATTAATTCTTACTTTTCAATGTAATTTTTGCGTTTAATCTTGCATTTTTCTTTAAGTAT
>CERS01017474.1_pt1 | contig 21373 bp, 19 predicted proteins | sample 356251 | NCBI WGS metagenome assembly CERS01 (sample SAMEA2621020, study PRJEB7988) | marine metagenome | isolation source: saline water (ENVO:00002010), including
GTGAGTGATGAGATGCTGAGAGTGACTGCTAACACCCAGTTGATGAGAGAAATCGTTGATCTTCTCTCCGTTTTGGCCGAGGAGGCAAAACTAGTCTGGGGCGAGAATGGCCTACACACGACAGTCGTCGATGGGTCGCATGTGGCACTTCTGTCCGCGACCATCGGCGATGCCTGTTTTGAGACGTATGAAGTAGAGCCGGTTGAAATCGGAATCGAGCTTAGCAAGATGCGGGACCTTCTGGGACTTGCAGGTCCGGGGGACTTAGTGGAGATTGACTATGATGACGCAGTCGGCGCAATAAATGTCAGAGTCGGAGAGGTCCATAGAATCCTTCGCGGTCTCGATGTAGGGACCATGAACTCCGCAAAAGAGCCAGGAATTAGCTACGAGCATGGCGCTACCATGGGAGCTGATAAGCTATCTAGGGCCCTAAGGGCATCAAAGATGGTGAATGAGCTTGTAAAGCTCAGTATCGAAGAGAACAAGCTGACTGTTTCCGCGGATCAGGAGGCTGGGGAGAGTGTGACTGTTTCTTTCGAATCGGGCGAGCTCAGCGAGCTTAACGCACCGAGCCCGACAAGCTCCACTTACTCACTGCAGTTCTTGGAGCCGCTGGCAAAGAAGCTGGCTACCGGCCTAACCGAGGACGTCTCTGTCGAATTCAAGGATAAGTTCCCATTCAAGATGTCATGGAACAGCAATGACGGAGGGGCAAGCTGGACTTACTTCCTCGCTCCAAGAGTGACAAATGACCCCTGACTTCTATGCGCTGCGTTGAAGACTGATGGGTCGACGGCGGCATGTGGGCCGCTCTGTCTGCGTAATCGTACCCAGTATTGGGAACGCGGAGGAACTGGGGGTTACTTTAGATGGGCTCCTTTCTCAAACTTACTCGAGCATGGAAATCGTAGTAGTTGGCCCATCGGGAGATGCGGGCAAGGAGGAGGCTGGGTCTCGTGGAGTTAGGCACATCGATGACCGTGGATCTAAGACGCGAGCAGATGCGTGTAACGTTGCGATAGAAGAGACGGAATCTGAGATAGTTCTCTTCACGGACGATGATGTAATTGTCCCAGAGGAATGGGTGTCCAACCTTGTCAGATGGTTCGACAGAGAGGAGGTCGCAGGTGTTGGAGGGCCTAACTTCGCCCCTGTTGAGGAGTCCACCCTCTCACAGAGAGTTATTGATGTGGCTTTCAGCAGCACGATTTTCACGGCAGGAACTAACTATGGCAAGAGAGGTAAATTCGAGCTTGAGAAGACCTCTCAGCTACCTGGGGTGAATTCCGGTTATCGAAGATCGGTACTCGCTGAAGTTGGGGGGTTTGACGAGGGTGCCATAGGGGCCGAGGATGTTATGCTCGACCATAGAATTATCTCCTCGGGACACAGCCTGTGGACGGACAGGGAGGCTATTATCTGGCATCGCCGAAGAGACCTCTCGAGAGTGAAGAAGCAGATTAGGAACTATGGGATGGTGAGAACTCTTGCCAGCAACAGGTATCCTGAACTCCACGCCCCGACGCATACGATGGTTGCTGCATTCCCTCCAATCGTTCTGGCCGCCTTCGCATTCTTTTTCTGGGGCCTTGCAAACGAGGGCCTAGCATGGCCCGAATTCTGGGATATCAGGCTGTCAACAGTGCCCATGGGATGGCCGAGAGCAGGGGTCCACATTCTTCCATCACTGATTGTGATTTACAATCTGATTGCATGGCTTGGGTCCTCGAGGGGAAGTTCTCCAAGCAAAAGCCCCTGGACTGTTTTCCTGTCGTCGATAGTCACGTTCGTCCTTCACTGGAACTACGGGATAGGGGTACTAAAGGGAAAATGGAGGATCCTCGGTGGAAGTCCCGGGTTGCAGATAGACGACCGAAATAGGGGCGATTAGCGAGGCTCTACTTTCTTGGAGTCATTTGCGAGCCCTCGGCCCACCATGTTTTCTGACGAGGCCTCCAGAAAATTGAGCTTGATACTCCAATGAAAATACCGCCCATGATAAGATTGAGCCAACCCTCACTAATGTACCCGGGACTGGCATTGAAGTAGGCCCAGATGAATGAGGGAATCACTCCAATAATTATCGTGATGAAAATCTCCTCAATCAGGATCGATGCCCGATTTGGTGAATTTATCGGGAGTCTTGGGGCGAGTGGACTAGCGTCATTTTCCCTCCTGACCAGTCGAGTGAAATCTGGCCTTTTTGAGTTGCTATTCACAAAAAAAGACCTGGGCTTACCCCTGAACCACCCTCTGCATGCCATTGTAATCCAATCGTCCTCCAACCACGGTCGACCGTCGCAGATTTTACCCCAGTAGCTTCCCCTGATTCTATCCGCTAGTTCCTCAACATCCCCGTTTCCCCCTGATATTGCCCCTCTGTCGAATGCCAGCTGCCATTCTGATTCTGAGGCGACCTGTGAATCTCCCCCCTCCACCATTGGTTCTGCGGCATCCCGACTCACCATTTCTCTTGAGATTTGAAATCGATAGCTTATCCTAGACTCGTGACGGGGCTGTGGGCCACCAGAAAGCAATGCCCTGTTGTCTGATCCGACATAGGTTGATCCTGGTTCCACCCAAACCCAATCTACTTCGTCCAAGGAATCACCCTTCGCCCAGTTCTCCTGTCTGGATTGACCATTGAGATGCGTACACGTTTTCGTTGGACAGAAGGTCTTCGTGCTTCCCCCTCTCGACAATCGCGCCGTCTACCATTGCCACAATCTCGTTGGCGTTCCTGATGGTTGCTAGACGATGAGCAACCGCGATGGTTATCCTCTTCTTGCCCCCGTTGGAGCCTCCGAAAAGGGATTGTTGGATCTTCTTCTCGGTCTCCGCGTCTAGAGCGGCGCTTGCTTCGTCGAGTATTAACAAATCAGGGTCGTTCAATAGAGCCCTGGCGAGGCTCACCCTAGCCCTCTGGCCGCCAGAAAGCATCACTCCTCTGTCGCCGACCATAGTGTCCATCCCATTAGGTAGCTCGGAGACGAACTCTGCTGCCCCAGCCATGTCGAGGGCGTGGCTAATCTCATCCTCGGTTGAGTCCCTTGCGTATGCAACATTCTCACGGATGGTCCCATAGAATAGGAAAGGGTCCTGAGACACAAATCCAATTCTCGCCCTGATCGATTCTATTGAGTACTCATTGATGTCCCTTCCATTGATCAGAATTCTTCCGTGTTGTGGTTCGTAGAATCTCTCGATTAGCTTCAGAATAGTGCTCTTTCCAGCACCAGTGTGTCCCATGACACCTAGGAAGTCACCGGATTTGACATTGAATGATATGCCGTTCAGGACATTGGACTCGGACGTCGGATAGGCGAATGTGACATCTGCGAACGATACTGATTCTATTTGGCCGTCCAATGGAATAGCGTCTTGACGGTCGAAAATAGACGGCTCTAAATCGATTAATGCGAACACCCTCTTTGAGGCTGCCTCGCCTTTCTGAAGCTGATTCAGTAGCATCCCGAGGATGAACATGGGCATAGTCATCCTAGTCGAAATCAGGAGGAACGTTACAAACTGGCCAATTGTAATATCACCTGACTGCAGGACCCATCCTCCTGCCGAAACGAGGAGTCCGAACGACAGGCCTGCTACAACGTAAATTCCTGGGATGAACCTGTTCCTCAGGCTGGCTGCATTTATTGCTTGGTCACGGTAGTTGCCACTCTGCCTATCGATCCTTGATCCTTCGAAGTCGGTTGCATTGTATGCCTGAACCACGGTTATTCCAGAAAGTACGTTTTCTAGGATCGCGACGATTCCGCCCGTACTCTCCCTCTGCTTTCTGTACTTCCTCTGAACTCGGGTAGAGAACCACACCACCATTGGGACAATTAGGACTAGTGGCATGAATAAGATCAGTGCCAATGTTGGTGACATCCAAAACATGATCCCAAAGGCCGTAGTGAATGTAATTGCGATTCTTATCATGCTGGTGCTGGCGTCCGAAATAATATCCTCCAGCTGAGCCACGTCGGCAGAAAGAACGGACATCAGATTTCCTATTTGCCTAGTCTCAAAATATGAAGCTTCCATAGCCATCAGGGAGTTGGTTGCATCCATCCTGATGTCATGTTGGGCCTTGTAAGCCGTGGACTGCCATAGTTGGTTGCTCAAACCTTGGAAAAAGGCTAGGAACGTGAAGCATGTCAGGATTAGGAGGCCAAAGCCGAGTTCCTCAGAACTGATCACGCCTATGGAGGGTATTGATTCGGAGGTCACAATGGATTGAATCCTAGAATCGGTGAATGTTCCGTCCCTATAGTAATCAGCAGCCATTCCAATGGCAATGAAAGGTATCAGATCGAAGGCTCTTGCACCCCCATTGGCTAATATCCCCCCCAGGGCCCTCCTCCAATACCTCTTCACGTAGGGAAAGATCCTCCAGATTTTTCTCCCTACCAACTGCTTCTGGTCGGAGATATCAGAATCGTCCCTACTGATTGCCGTAATGGGTGCCCCATTCTCGGCAGAAGACCCATCCTCTTCCTCCATGTTACAGGGGGGAGACTGATGCGTTTGAATGCTTCACTGGCATGTCCCCATTGTTGGTGCGCCCGCCGGGATTTGAACCCGGGACAAGAGGTTGGAAACCTCTTGTGATAACCCCTTCACTACAGGCGCTGTGACTTCGCGAGCGCAGGGCCTCTCTAAATCGATTCGGTTTGGAGAAGGTACGGAGCTCTCCTTGAAAAGTGGGGGCTCTTCGCATTGGCATGCTTTGGAGGCAGAGGCTTGGCATTGTCCTTATGATCGTCTTCATGCCTGCCAACGGTCCATTCTGGACAATGTCGATTGATGCTCTTGGGATTGATTTTGAATTCAGCGAGTCCAGCTTCTTCGTTTACTCCATACTGCTGTTCATCGCTGGGGGGATACTGACTTTCACGCCCAAGACAAAATTCGAGTAGTCAGCTGTACAGTTCCTTGGGCCACACATCATGGATGTTTAGGAACAGTGAGGTTACATCCTCCTCTCCCCAACCTGATTCGAGCAGGGTTGAGCATAGTTTCTGGGTCCTCTTTGGTACGGTCTTGGGACCCAGTACCGCACCGGGCCTATTTGGGTCATCCAAGAAGTCGGTCTCCATTCCCCACCTGGACTTCGAGTTGGCAATAGTGTCCACTAGCCCCTCCACACTACCCTTTCCCATGTTGACAGTGGAAGAGAGGCCGCTTGTGAATTCCATACTTATGTCGGGAGGCGAGAAGTGTCTAATCGCATTAGACCTTGGAAGACCCGTGGAATCGCACATTTCAGCTAGTTCCTTGCATGTTTCCTCGCCCCTGTCCTCAACATGGAGTTGGATTGGTACTTTTTCGCTTGCGGCCAATGACATTATTTCCTGAAGAACCTCGTTTGCAGAGTCCCATCTCTCCTGATCGACCTGATAGTGGGGCCGCCCGACCTCCCCCAGACAGGAAGCCATGCCAGATTCAATCATTTCCAAGGCCAAACCTACGGCCTCGATATGTAATTCAGTAGATTTCTCCACCCCTATCTGGTTGGCTTGTACGTCCCACACAACTGGATGGGGGCCTAGGACCACACCTACCTCGATTCCCGTCTTTTTCCTTACGGTTTCTGCCATGGAAATGGTTTCCGAATATGCATTCCTATATCCATCAAGGTCTGAGGGCAGATGACGTGAGAATGTTGGTTTGTGTACGAGCATTATCCCTGTTCCGCCGGATTGAGAAAACTCTTCTATGGCACTGAGGAATCTGTTGCCCCTGTCCAAATGGATGTGTTGATCCATTATTGGTCCTGTCCAAATGCCATTTTCCAGCATTTTCTCACGCCAATGCTCCCTCTCCATCTAGCTGCGTCACCCAGTGTCGTACAGCCATCTCGGCTATCCTCTTCGAAGACTGCCCGATAACGACCCCTCTTCCATTATTGTAAAGGATCAATGTCGATCTATGCAAAGAAGCGTCTATCCTGAGCGCCCCAAGCCTCTCGTCCTTTGAAACGTCCTCGAATCTTCTTATTGCGATATCTTCGATCACAGCTCTCCCTATTGAAAAGCTAACGAGCATCTCACCTGATTCCATGGAAAGCCCGTCGATAGTCTGGCCCAGGGTCAGTAACAACTCTTGGACGGCGAGCTCGGCCACCTCGGCCCTCGCCAGACCATGAACGAGGACTGAGCCATCGGGCTCAACCACGTAGGTAGCCCTCGGCTTCTCATGGGAGATGACCACGTAATCACCACTCCTAGAGCCACCGGCTAACGATACCGCCTCGTCAAGGTCGATAGGGGAAGTCGGGCTGAATCTGAATGTCTGAGTCTCTACTACGAATGATGGAGAAGTGGTCATTTGCGTTCCTCCTTCTGTATTGATTCGGGCACTGGCCATCCGGATATCGCAGCCTCGAGTGAGGGGAGTCTGGCTTGATGAACGGGTACCATCAGTATTGGCTCCTGCGCTTTCTCGTCATCAACCCTACTGTCCCTCAAGTCGGCCAGAGCGCCTCTTATCCTTGAAGCAAAACGCATGTCCCTCTCAGCGTACAGGGCCTCGCCGAGAACCCCCTCCTCCTCTGACCACCAAGCTGCGCATGCAGCTGCAGCAGCCCCCAGTTCGATCCCCACTTCATCGTCCGTAGCGATACTAGAAATGGCCGCTGTTGCGGTTCTGGACCATCTCCTACCAAGAGTCAGCGTAGATAGGAGAGTAGTCACGTTAACCTGCTTATCCGCACTGCGCTCCAACCAGTCTGACCATCCGATATCGTCCAGATCCGGCTCTATCGGGAATACAGGGAGCCCCCCTCTGGAATTATCAGCGTGCAGGAGAAGCCTAATCTGCTCCGGATCGGGGATCCTTGGCCCCTCAACATCCAGCCCCTCTAGTTCCCTCACCAATCTGCCAAGGGTAGTCCCCGAAGCCATGGCGGCCTCGTTGTGAACTCCGGGGCTTTCCCTGTCCTGTTTCTCTTCTTCCCTCATAGATGAAATATCATTGTGGCTGAGCAGGAAGGCCACTCCATCCCATACCCTCCTAGACCTGAGACTAGGAGGCATCCTAACACAAGGAAGATGTGGCCACAACACTATTCTCCCTCCATCCGGATCGTCGAGGGTCTTCTCCCTCCATCCGAGTTCTGGGAAATTCATGGACGATCCCGTTATCTGGTGGGAGCGGCGGATTGATCGCCTCTCGAGCCAGTTCCGGATTCCCGTTTCCCACGTGTCCATGACACTCCGAGTGACCTCTTTGGATTGAATTAAGCGGTCATATTGCCCCCTCAATGAGCAAAATCGTGTGATGGATTCAAGGGGGACCGGCCTCGGCATCTGCTTGAGGAACATGGGTGAGCCCCGCTCTACGGAGCCAGTAGTCCTACTGAACGAGGTCTTTCCAGGGGACACTAACGCCCTTGACACCCTATTCGGGGGACGGTTGATGTCCATCATGGATACAGCTGCCGGAATGTCTGCGAGTAAGTTTGCTCACAGGGAATTCGTTACGGTCTCCGTGGATGCTTTGAAGTTCAAGAGACCCGCATACCAAGGGGATGTGATTAGGACCATAGGACGTGTTGTCTGGACCTCCCCTCGAACCGTTGGGGTCCAAGTCAGATCCTGCCGAATGACGCGTTCAGACTGGGATCCCGAGGAGATTTGCTCTGGCTATTTCTTCATGGTAGCCATAGATGATTCCATGAAGCCTATCTCAGTCCCCCAATTCACACCGTCCAATGAAGAGGAGCGAGTTCTCTGGGACGGCGCGCAGAATGCACGTGACGCTATGCGCGGAACGCCTTGAGTCCGAAATCGACTGGGTGAGATGATGTCGGTACTGAACGTTGGATTCGTGGGTACCGATGAGTTTGCTCGCACACTTGCCAAGAAGGGGGACTCGCGGGACGTTGATTCGTATGTCCATAAGGAAACTGTAGGCGATGAGTCCAGAGTACTGTCAATCCTAAGGCCCCTCAAACATCCAGAAAGCATCAGGCCTCTTCTTTCGGTGCTGAATGTTTCAAGGGTAGGACTAATCGAGGTGTCGAAAATTGACGCTGCTCTTGGCGAGTGCCTAGTGGCTTTTGGATGCGCCGGAGTGGAAAGGGGAATTGTCCTAATCAGACCAGAAGAAGGAGGGTGGGTAGATCCCGAACAGGTGAAGATGCTACTGCCCCAGGCGGGACTGAATTGGAAAATAATGGAGGATTGTCCGGAGCCTCACGAGATCAGGGATTCACTCTTCGAGATGGCAAAGGAGGACTCAGACGAGAATTCCCTGATCGTTCCTCTTGATCAGCACTTCAACGTTCAGGGAATTGGAACTGTTGGAATAGGGTATGTCCAATCAGGAGCCATAAGCAAGCACGACGAAGTGGAGGAGTTGCCCGGTGGAAACTCCGCGATAGTCAGGAGTCTGCAAGTGATGGACGACGATGTCGAGCAAGCAAGCTCGGGAGACAGAGTGGGAATAGCATTCAGGGGCCTGAAGGAAGGAGTTTTGGGGAAAGGAAGTGTGATCATCCACAAGGGGTCGAAATCTGTAATCGCGCACACATCATCCAATGGTTCGCTATCGAAGGCTCCATTCCAGAGGAGGGAGCTCTCAGTCGGTGACGTGATTCACGCATCTGTGGATATGCAATTCAAGGTGGGCAGGATAGATGAAATCGCGAAAGAGGGGCTTCGGATAAACTGGGAGAGTCCCTTACTAGTAAGGGAGAGTGGCGAATCCAGAGTAATACTAGTCCAGCTGGATGCGCTTCCGATGAGGATAATCGGAAGTCTTTCCGAGTTATCTCCGGCATGATTTTTTTCACCCAATAAGATGGGTCCAGAGGCGGGCACCGCCCCTAGAACTTATACCGGTAGAGATGCGCTCGACAACTGGGATGCACATAGCCGGGCTTAGGCCTGGCCGAACGGAAGGAGAAGCCGAATTAATCGGAAACCTGAGTTTGGTCGGGATCAGAGGTAGATTCTGCGCGATACTTACTGAGCGACAGCTGACTCTCGAGAGGTTCGACGGATATGGGATCAGGATGGATTTAGAATCGATATCCAAAATGAGACACATGAAGGTCCCGAGCCTCCCTGGGGGGACGCCAATAATTGGTGCCGTTGCAATAGGTTTGGGGTACTCTGTACTTCTGCCTCCTGTTGGTTGGGCGGTTTCCGTAGCCGGAGTGATTTCCATAATGTCATATCTGTCATTAAGGAAATCGACGCTAGTCATCGAGAATGGTAAAGAGCGCCATATGATCAGTGGAAGCGATGGGGCCTTGATGCGTCTATGCCTAATGGTGGATCGAGTGAGGAGCGGGGATAGCGTCATTGATGCTAGAGTTGGCCTGGAAGACATAGAGACCGAGTTGCCAGTATTTCCCGCATACATGGATGCGGGAGGAACAGGGCCCGTTCCAATGGCACTTCCTATGCCTGCACCACCTCTAATTGGAGGCCTTTCCCCATCAGGACCAGATTTGGAAATCGATGAGCCTGTTCAAGCGGAACTTGGGGAAGTTCAGTCTGAGTTCAATTGGAGATCATTCCAAGAAGAACATGTCCCATCTCGTGAAATGCCAGACTTCACGGTGAATGAGGCAGAGAAGTCGGTCTCGGCTTATGAAAGGGCTTGGGGTAGGCAGGAGTCACCTGATTGGTACAGGGAGAAGGAGCCTGTGCCCGATTCAGAAAGTCGGATTGAGACTGCTCTTTCTGGCGCGGCCGATATGTTCGGTTTCGGAGGTATGTTCGATGATGACGATTCCCCGGCACAAACTAGCCCTTTCGAAGAGGAGGGGCCTGTCTTTGGAGAGATTTTCAATGAGCCTAGTGAGTCTTCGTCCAGAGTTTCATCTAGCTCAGAAATGATCAAGTCTGCTCATAACAGATTTGGAGAGCCGGTTTCTCCATTCAACGCTCAGTCTCTACCTGAGCCAACGGTGGAAGCCGTAAGAGAGGAATGTAGGCCGGGTTTGGTGAGGATGGCTAAAGCCAGACAGGCACAATCGAGGAATGTACTGACAGCTCCATCGATTGACAACTCCACACTAGAGGACTATCCCGGGATTTCGAAGTTAGCGACATCGATGAACGGTGGCCGTGTAAATACGAAAGGAATAACGAGGTCTAGGGGCAAGCCGAGCTGGATTGTTTCCCTCCTTAGGCCGAAAAGCAGAATCAGAGTCAGGGAAAATGAAAGCTACTCTTCTCAGTATGGCGATCCGGATGGAGCTGAATATTCTGAAGAAGGGAGATTCAGAACATCTCAATACCTCAGGCTACGAAGTGACCAGGACCACCAAGCCGATGTAGTCAGGAGGATGGAAAGTAGGAGGGCCCTGAATCCTCCATCATCAGCCAAGGACGCTCTTGAACGTAAAGTCAGGAAGGTTTTGGAAGGGGAGGACGAGTCTTCTACTTCCCTACAGGGGCCTGACTCAGGACTTAGGTTCTCACAACTTCGGAGATCGTCCCCTAGTGACGAGCGACATCACATCCCAGGGGTACGTAGACTCGAGTAATCATATTCCAACTATTCTTCTGTACCTATCAGCACGGGCATGATAGGCCCCTCTACCTAGGCCTCTTACGCCCTTAGTTCCCAGTTGCTCGACACAGTAGGATGCTGTGACTGTGGCATGAACAAGAGCATTCCTCATTACCTCAGAGTCATTCAAGGGGCTCTCGTGACCAATCAGACAGGCGAACAATGCGCCCGCAAATGTGTCTCCGCATCCAGTCGGGTCGACCATGTTCTCGGTTGGATAGGAGGGCAACGCTATGGTTCCACAGGGCAGATGTGCCAGGACCCCACTACTTCCTCTCTTTACAATGAGGCTTCTGGGACCGGGACCTGCTGACTTGCCCCCATGAAGCGAATTCCCAGACATAACTGATGAGATTGCCTTTGTGAGTATCTGCTCGTCTGCAATAGAGCACACTTCTTCCTCATTAATTATCACCACATCCACATTCCTCATAGCTTCGGAAAGTAGTTCGAACTCATCTTCTATCCACAATCTGAAAGAGTCCAGGACTGTTATTCTAGCCCCCGGACACTGGTTCAATGCCGCAAGCTGAATCCTGGGATGTGCATTCGCACAGAAAAGTACGTCTGGTTCTGACCAGGCATCTGGAATTACTGGGGTGAAGTTTTCCAATACATTTAGATCGGTAGAAATTGTTGTCACTCTGTCCATTGAGTCATCATACTTACCGGACCATCTGAACGTTTTCCCATCGGCGACGACGACCCCCGAAAGATTCATTCCTGCATCCTCAAGAACCATCTGATGGTATGTCGAGAAGTCGTCTCCAACAGCACTAACTATTCCTATACGAGGGGGTTTTCCAGGGAGTGGTCGCATGTGGAAAGAGGCCGCTAAACCGGAGTGTGAAGCGGCCCCGCCTAGAATTTCGCTTCCATTCTCCTCGGGCGTTTGAATATCATCGTAACCCATACTCCCAACGATGACCATCTCCATATCAATTACCTCCACCCACTAAGTCAGGGTGTTCCTCTAGGTACCTAATTGTAACATCCCCCTTTAGGAAGTCTTCCTCCTTGAGAATCTCCTGATGCAGCGGGATCAGGGTGTCCACGCCAAGGAGTATCGTTTCTGAAAGGGCGGCCTCCATCCTAGATATGGCCTGTTGTCGATCAGAGCCCCATGAAATTATCTTTGAAAGAAGGGAGTCGAAAACTGCGGGCATGTCGTAACCCGTGTGAGCGTGGGAGTCTATCCTGATTCCCGGCCCACCAGGCCAATGGCACTCCCAAAGCCTCCCTGGCGAGGGTGCCAAGGTAGATGGATTCTCAGCATTAACTCTGACTTGGATGGCGTGCCCATTGATCTCTACCTCGTCCTGTGAGATGGGCAGAGACTCTCCGGCAGCGATCCTAATTCCCAGAGAAACCAAGTCATGTCCAGTAATCATTTCAGTCACTGTATGCTCAACCTGGACTCTTGGGTTAACTTCTAGGAAGAAGAACTCTCCATTTTCGTCACGCAGGAATTCAAAGGTTGCGAGTCCTTTGTATCCGACTGCCTCTGCTCCAGCGACCACCTTGGAGCCAAGTTCCGATCTGACTTCTTCGGAAAGCCATGGCCCCTCTTCCAAGATTTTCTGATGCCTCCTCTGTATGGAACAGAATCTCTCGCCGAAGTGAATTGCCTTTTCACCGTCCCCGAGAACTTGGAACTCTATGTGCTGGGCGCCCTTGATGAATTTCTCCAAGAATACCCTATCGTCCCCAAATGCAGAGAGTGCCCGCCCCTGGCAGAGCCTCAATGCCTTTTCGAAATCCCCTGGTGAGTCAACTACCTGCATGCCTATGCCGCCTCCACCAGCAGCAGCCTTGATTATTACAGGATAGCCAATTTCAGCCGCTTGCTCGGAGGCTTCTTTCGGTTCGGATATTGGCCCATCTGAGCCCCTTGCAACGGGTATTCCAGCCTTTGTCATTGCATCTCTAGCAACAATCTTGTCTCCGAGTAATCTCAAAACCTCGGGACTGGGGCCGATGAAGGTGATACCTTCGTCCTCGAGCCTCTGAGCAAAGACTGGGTTCTCTGCCAAGAAACCGTATCCGGGATGCACTGCATCGGCGCCTACTTCCTTTGCCGCCTCCACGATTGCCTCGATATCAAGATACGAGGCTAGTGGGTCTGAACGAGGAATGTAGACTCCCTCGTCGGCGAGCCTGACTGGGAGTGAGAGTCTGTCCTCTTTGCCATGAATGATGACGGCATCTATTCCCATTGCCCTCAGAGATCTTAGTATCCTGAGAGCTATTTCACCGCGATTCGCGATCAGCACCCTCCTGAACATCTGATGTGCTGCTGAGGAAAGAGCCCTATGATTAAATCGGCAATTGACACACGATTGAGTGGGTCAGTATACATCCCTAAGATAGCGCTTCTCGGTTTTCATGAGTCCCGTCTCGACGAAATCCTTCGCCTCTTCATCGTTCATTTCGCCATATTTGGCGCAAATTGAAATGAGCATCTTATGTACATCCTTAGCCATGTAATTCTTGTCCCCGCAGACATAGAAATATCCCCCAGCACTAATCCATTCCCAGATTTCCTCGCCGTTCTTCTCCATGAGGTGCTGGACGTAGACCTTCTCGGCACCGGCTCTGGACCATGCGAGATCGTGCCTGCTGAGTACCCCACTGTCCTTCCATCCTTCCATCTCATCTCTGTAGTAGTACTCCCCTTCTTCGGTCCAATCGCCAAAGAACAACCAGTTCCTGCCCGTCGCCCCATCAAGCTCCCTCTGCTGCAGAAATGCTCTGAAGGGAGCTATTCCCGTCCCTGGTCCGACCATGATAACATCCGTTGACCCATCTTCAGGGAGGACGAATGAACGAGTGGGTGACATGAATACCCCAATCTCTGTATTGGCGACTTCGCATCTGTCGGCCATATATCCTGTGCAGAGTCCAGCCTTGTCCCTTTCATGGTGGCTATATCTGACTATTCCGACAGTAAGATGAACTGTGCCTGGCTCAAAATCTGGACTGCTTGCAATGGAATATAATCTCGGTTTCAGCCGATCCATCCCCTCAACCATCTGCTGTGGAGTGAATCCAACATGACCGAAGTCCGAAAGGGCATCGACGTAATCTCGGGACCAAATATAGTCCTCCATAGAATCTGAGTCAGATGTCAGTTCCCTCCATAGCGTTTCGGAGGGATCGGACATTGTGCCGATCTCAACATATCCTTCTGGTAAATCCCCCTCTTCGCCACTTCCTGACCAATCAACGATCAACGAACCATCCCTAGTTGATGTGCGAGATCTGCTGACCATACGAATCTCCAATTCTGCATCATCGGATACCAATCTAGGGCCTAATGCCTCTATCCACTTCTTCGAGACTCGGTGGATCTCATATCTGTCGGTCAGCGCCTCCCTTATCGGAAAGTCCCCAACGTGAGTCTCGACAATCTCATCACCTGAGAATCCACAGAGTCCCAATAATTCCTCGACTATTTCAGGGGGGCATCTAGGGATGACGCCTAATGCGTCTCCTGATTTGTAGGTCAATCCTGAATCACCCAGATCGAAAACGATGTGTCTGGTCTCCTTACCGGATCCCTCCCCATTCAAAATGAAGTTGTCTGTAAGGGTGGACGAATATGGATTCTTGGCACTCCAGTCTGACATTCGGTCACCTTCAGCCTCGCGAGTCTAGTTCTGTTTATGAAGAAATGCCGGGAGGGAGCTGTGAATTATTGATGATTGGAGCGATGGGGTCAAGTCATAGGCCGGACTTCGAGTGTCGTGGCGAGAGTCGACTTCCTAGGCACCGGCAATGCTTTCTCCCCTCACGGGAGAATGCACGCCCTTGCATTAATTGACGGAAAAATACTCATTGACACGCCTCCAACACTACTTGCACAACTGAGGAGATCTGGATGCACGACCTCGGACATTAGGCACCTGCTGATCACTCACTGGCACGCCGACCATACATTCGGATTTCCATTCTTGCTGTTGGATAGGAAGTTCATTTCTGATTCCCTTGGAAGTAAAGACCTGTCTGTTCACCTCAGACCGGGAGGGAGGGATTTTCTTTCATCTCTCTGTCAAATGGGCTTCCCAGGAAGCTTGGCCGATTCGCTGGAACAAAGAGTTGATTGGGACGAAGAAGAGAAGGGGGTGTTGAGTGAAACGGGATGGAGGTATGAGAGGTTTCCAGTTTGTCACACCCCTGAGACTGACCCGCATGGGTACGAGTTGATTCACGAATCTGGATTCAGGCTACTCCACTGTGGGGATTCCGGGCCATGTGAGGGAATAGAGGAGAGGGCACCAAGTGCCGACGTGGTGATACTGGAAATGGGCATGCCTGACATAGGCGAGTTTCCCCACCACCATAGGCCGTCAGATGTTATTTCATTTGGAAAGAGGCATCCCCATGTCAAGATCTTGATAACTCATAATTACTCTTCGGGAAAGGGCAATGAATCTGGTTTCCCCATTCCCGCTCTGCCAAGTTCGATCCATCAATTGGAAGATGGCGATACTCTGGAAATAGATCAAAATGGAGATTTTACGATGATAGGAAAATCGTAGAAAAAATATAGCTTATTTATACTAATCTTCTCAGCGGACTAAAATTTTCAAAAAACTGGAAAGTTTTTTTGATCGTCGATCGGAGATATAGACGACAGCAATATGCGGCTCAGGCTCAGACATTGGAATAACATAGAAACTAGTCTTTTTAGACATGTTATTTTTAATTTTTAATTCTCTAGAAAACGCTACCCTGAAAGTCATTAAGAGAGTACGTAGAACAAAAAATTGGACATCGAAAAATACCTTTCCCTATGTCTACCAACTGGTGTCGGAGCTTGAAATCGTCAGAGAGTCTTATTATCTCCCGCTCACTCGCTAGGAATCCGCGTAAGACAGTTGCTAACTCTGATGGGGAATTAGTTACTGTAATTATGCGGGATATGGAGAAGTGAAAAAAAATGGACGGGAATATTTTCGAAAAGATTCTCGGACAAGAGAGCCTCTTCTTGGAAAGAAGGGCTTTCGACCATGCCTTCGAACCGAGCAGACTCCCTCATCGCAAACATGAGATTGACTCCTTGGTTAGGAATCTTGTGGATGCTTTGAATGGCCACATCCCCTCGAATATGTTGCTGTATGGAGTTCCAGGTTCTGGTAAAACGGTGGTGACTAGATTCGTTCTTTCACAGTTGCTAGACAAGGGTAAGGAGATGGGGGAGTCAGTGAGATGCTACGAGATTAATTGTAGAAATGTCGATACCAAATACAGGGTTGTTCAGAATATAGCATCCCAACTCTCGCAGAGGGGAGATGCCCCCATACCATTTACAGGATGGCCTACTGACAGAGTTCTCGATGCGTTGATTTCCAGAATGGATCGTGAGGGAGGGGTTCACATCATCGTTCTTGACGAAATCGATAATCTCGTCTCAAGGTCTGGTGATGGGCTGCTGTACAATCTGACTAACATCAATACTGTTCTGAATAATTCGAGATGCTGTATCATCGGGATAAGTAATGACTTGCACTTCACTCAGCACCTCGATCCAAGAGTCAGCTCTAGGCTGAGTCAAGAGGATTTGGTTTTCCACCCATACAGTGCTTTAGAAATACAAGATATCCTGGAGGAGAGGGTGGACTTTGGGCTCAGAGAGGGGTCATTAGATGGTGGTGTCGTTCAGCTTTGTGCTGCCCTAGCTGCGCAGGAGCATGGGGATGCAAGGCGGGCTCTGGACCTTCTGAGGATCTCAATCCAGAAGGCCGAGCAGTCCGAGCACGCACTCGTGGGGACTGCTCACGTCAAGATGGCACAGAGTCAATTGGAGTACGACCAGGTGACTCCTGTTTTGAGGACCCTGCCGCTCCATCAGAAGTTGGTATTATTCTCCATCAGGCTGAATGAAGGAAATGGACTCAGGAACATTAGCACGGGAGAGGTCTACAGGACGTACTCCGAGGCATGCATGAAAGTTGGAGTTGAGCCCCTTACTCCAAGAAGAATTTCTTCCCTACTGAATGAGTTGGACACACTAGGACTAATCATGGCTAGAAACGTCAGTAAGGGAAGGGGCGGCAGGAGCAAGCAGGTTAACTCAGCCATACCCAAGGCGATAGATGCGATAGACGCCCTAAGCGAGTCGGAGCCACTCATTGCGCAGGCCGCAGAGGGCAAGTATGTGCTGCAGAGTCATCTTTGATGAGGCTGCTGACTCTGAAAATGGTTATACGAAACATCTAGGTCGCCCGCCCGTTACTATGAGTGAATCAACGTGGATGGAGTCCCTGACTCGACCTAGCAAGACCCTTTTCGCATCCGCGATCCTTCTAGGGTCATGGATAGGGCTTCTGACAGTGGTCAATCTCACGCAAGGAGCCTATTCCGAGGGAAGGAAGGTGCTTTGGATCAAATTCCTGACTGGTGTCAAGGAGGCGTCTACCACAGACATGTCGTTTGTGGCCGATGATGCGATCTTTGGGGTATTTGGCGTTGCAATTTTCGCAGCGGGAGTTATAGGATTGAATGGGTCTCACGAGGGAGGCTTCAGTTCTTGGATGTCGGGATTGCCTTCGTGTATTATGTCGCGCCTGCTTACTTTTGATGGCGGGTTTAAGAAAATGGCCTCCAGTTGGCTGGTAGCATTGGGCGTCTTGTTCTATACGATTTGGAGCGTGACAGAATCAACCTGGGTTGACCCGGGCGTCTACTCTGTGGCAATAGTGTTGGTTTCTTTTGGAGTTGGGATCGGTATCCTGTCAGAATCAGAGTCCTAATCAGCACTGATGAACGCCCCGAGTAGCTGGCGGCACCTGGCCTTTGACTCCTCTCCGCATATTCTGACCACGACCCCCTTTCCTGGCTGCCCATACAGGACTACAGCCCCAATTGGAGATAGTGGATGCAGTAGTAGTGGGGCTAAGTCTTCCTCTCCTTCGACATTTATTATTGTGGAGGAACCGTCCTCGTTCCAAGAGTTAATTGCGACCTCGCACGCCCTTAGCAAAGACGTTGTCAAAGACCCCGGGGGGCTTGAACAGTCTAGTCTGTGGTCATAGCATTCCTGATCGATGCTACTCGTCCCCTCCCATTCCTCCCTTTTGGTCATCCCATCAATTAGAGAGATGTCAGGAGTCTGTCCTAGTTGGTGCATCGTTAGAACCGTTACATCTCCAACTGCTATTGTAGGGCCCGGCTGACTTTCAATGTGTGAAAGTGCGTCACTCATTGCCTCTGAAGGATTCCCCTCGGGACCAGGGAATAGTACCCCAAAGGGGTCTTTGAGATTTCCTTGGACCTCTGGCGTCATGACGATAGTTCCAGATCTGATACTCGCTGGAATCCACGAGTTTCCATCCCTGTCGATCGTACCGTTCCTTATCCTTGAGCTGGATATTGGCTTTCCATCCCATGAGTTTTGCAGGTCCAGAATAACAATCTGCAAGGGGGATAGTTCATTCTTGATCCTCAATCCATTTATTTCTTCGCAGTTTTTCCTTGTATCTTCCGTACAGAAGACAACTTGTGCTTCTTGATGGGTCGGAGCTGGGCCATAATTATCCTCTAATTTGCCAAAGGAGACCCTTGACAACAATTCGTCATCTAAAGACCGCTTTAGATCATCTAGGCGATCGTCCCACGATAGTACCCTATGGTCCTTTTTCTTAGCTATGTTATCTGAAATTATCCAGATCTCTAATTTTTTACAATGTTCCAGGGACTCAGAGATTAGATGAAGATGGCCTTTGTGAAATCGGTCGAATGTCCCTCCAATCAGGCCGACATCGAACATATCCATTTCACCGACGAACCTCATTTTTATTTCTAGTTAGTAAAGTGTGCCCCGGGGCGTAACGGTAGCCTTCACCGCAATGCTCCAGCACCTGACCCACCCCGGGACGTCTGTCGGACTGGGTGGTAGTCCCTTGATTCATCCCCTCTCGGGTCCTCAGGGGACCTTGTCCCGGTCCGGCCATCTGTTTTGCGCCGACGGTCACTCTGCCTTGGAGGCAGTCAAGTCGGTCTTCGACAGATGGCTACCCATGCGTGGTACCATGTTTCATCCTCTACCTCCGGCGAGGGGGTTTCGTCAACACGGTGTTGCCGCTGGGCAAATTGCGGCCGGAAGTATAGGTCAAGAACCTCTCGGTTTGGAGAAACGCCGCTTTCTCTAATCTAAAGTGGGTGATTTTGAGATTCCGTCGAAGTATCCAGATTCCTTGAGTATGATTCTCTCCGCCACATTTGCGTCTCCTGAAATACATTCATTCGTGGTAAATTCAGGCCATTTCTCCAATGGTTGTGCAAGCCATCCAACTAATGGGTGGGTTCTCCCTTTTTTGGGAGACCTACCATCGAAAGCAGAGTCCAGGGAATCAAGTAGGTCGAGCAGATATGGCACTCCGGGTAAAGTGCCCTCTGCTTCGACCCTGCTCCTCATCCTTCTGGACAATAGGACTCGCAATTCGGGATCGCAGCCCGTGTGCCTCAATCCTTGGAGGGCAGGGGCCTTACACGGTTCTCCTGGCTTTCTTAGGATAGCTGCAGGCCAAGGCACTGGATTCTTCAAGAGCCAGTCGAATTTGTCATCTTCTTCGAGCATGTTGAAAAGGAGTTCCGAGGAAATTGCTGACCACCAACTCAGTGGAAGGGAGTATACGATTGGGCCTATTTGTTCAACTTCTAATTCGGCTATTCTCTGAGAACGGTCCACTAGAGTGGACCATATCAGTAGCTCGTTTCCATGCTCGAGCTCCCTTCCCTTCTCGATTACAGCGCTCAGGATACTATCAATATCAGCAGACTTAGAATCCTCGCGTGAGTATAGCCACATCACACCTTGCAATGTGGCGAGGGATTTCTCGGGCGGCTTAGAGAGCCATGCATCGACTGCCCACTTCATCAAGTCCCCATGAAGGCTATCCGGCAGCCAGGGGGAGTTAGCTAACAATTGAGCGGCTACCCATGAAGTTCCCGATGAGGCATTTCTTGAGTCCATAGTGGGCCTAGCCCTCAATGCCGAATCAGGAGATTCCCTGAGTAGCTCCCCGAATTTTTTGGAGAATGTCTCTAGGGCTTCCTCCGGGGCCACTTCGGCTGCCTCGGAGAGCCTCTCTAACGGAAGGAAGGAGAAATCCATCATGACAAGCCATCGTGGATCCAGTCTCTTGCCGAGTCTCTGCCATCTTGGCCACCTAGTTCTAGGAGGGGACGCAATCCATGCAGCCATCGGATAGCTGGCTTCCATCCTGTTGGCCCACTCTTCATTTCCTTCTGGATATTGAGACAAGGCCGATCTAATCATCGATGAATACTCGGGATCCTCCATGCCCCCTATCATAGATTGAACCTCCATGGGAAGGTCATTTTCGTAGACCCCATCTGACGGGATATTGGCAGAATCCGGAGAATGCGTCACGGGGTCGACTAGCTTTACTGGTAATGTCTTGCCGCCCCTTAGTTCTAGCATCATCCATGGGAGAGGCCTGAGTGGGTCCTGCGATAATTGATCCAAATTAGAAAAATGGGGTGATTCATCGGCCAGAATCACCATTCTCAGACTGGGATGGGAAGATAATGAAATAGCGACATCGCCAGGAATGTCACTGGGGAGGTCGACTACTATTGGCGGTCTCTCCTGTATTGAAGAAACCCATCTTACCAGGGATTCTATAGCCGCACTTCCAATGCCTCTCGTATCCAGAAATCCAGAGCTGATCGGTTCGGGGCTAAATTCTGATTGGCCCCAATCGCGTCTAAACCTCCTCCAAGTAGAGTCCTCTGTCTTCGATCTTCGATTTCCCATTATCCTATCCTTGAGAGATTGGCATCTCCTGATTCTCTCTGACTCCGGTAGTCGTGGATGGGCGACAGCTATCCAATGGTCTAGTGACTCTACAGGGTACTGAATGCCACTAACATCAATGCCTCCCAAATTTGCAATGACAATTGCAGACGATCTCGAGCTCTTAAGGAGCATCGAACGTGGGAGTCTGTCACTAGCCACGGCGGCAATTGCAGTCTTTGGCCTAATGTCCGGGGACATCTTGTGGCATGTCCCCAGAACCCATGGGCCCCTATGCATAGTGTTCTCTGGGAGAGGTGGTACGGGCCTATGAGTCGGACCTGAGAACCATCTACCAGGGGCTATGGCAATCGGTCGATCTTCGTCCAACAGCCTTGCTCTGACTATTCCGATTACTGAACGTCCTTCTGAAAATGTATCTATCCTTCCTCTATCCATCGGCAAGGGAGTACTACGTGACTCCATGCTGGAGATGTCGAGCCATCTCGGACCCCTCTCCCTGATGGCTGCCCAACTCCAAGGAACCCCCTCAGTTCCACTGGAAGATTCTTTGCTATCGAAAACTGCAGGTGGCTTATCCGGAATTAGGATCAGAGGGGACTCAGTTTGGCCCATCATGCCAATCAGAAGGTTTGGTCCATCTCTAGAGAGGATGCAGATCTGATTATCGTCGTCCGGAAGGGGTAGTGCTTCCAATGCCCTAGACCATTCGTCGGACCTTACGGCATCCCACCCCTTGTCTGTCAGATGAAGTACCGCCCCTCTGCTTCCAGGAGGCATGTCACTGTCTACCAGTGCGTCGTTTCTCATCTTCCTAACCTCTGCAGATACGTGTGGAACCCGTATTCCGGAGTCGGCTGCCATCTCGCTAACCGTAGCGCCTCCATCGGCAAGCCTGTTCAGTAGCCTTCTTCGGTTCTTACTGCGTATCTTGCCAGAGGATAGTTGCAAATGCTCTTCTGATTGGATTTCGGAACCATCGGACACCACAATACACCTCTGTTTAAATCGACATTATGTAATAGTAATAAAATAAACTGTTTAGTTACATTT
>CERS01092840.1_pt1 | contig 21304 bp, 20 predicted proteins | sample 356251 | NCBI WGS metagenome assembly CERS01 (sample SAMEA2621020, study PRJEB7988) | marine metagenome | isolation source: saline water (ENVO:00002010), including
TAACGCCATTAGCCTTTAAAAAACAGCATAGGGTTATTTTAAGTTAAAACAATTAAGATAAATTTAAGAACGAACCTTAATAGATAACGTAATAGTAAACTCCGCAACACATTCATTGGTTTTAACCAAAATCCCCTTTACAGGAACAGGCATACTAACACGTTCTTGAGAAGAAATAGCATTTTGAATCATATTCTGAATAAGAGCGCCCTCTAAACATTCAAAGCGAACAGATCCTTCTGCACGTTGTAAAAACTGAGCATGCACATCTTTAAAAATTAACGAAAGCCGTGATTCTGATTGTTCAATTAAATGAAACGCTAACAAACCACAAGCCAAATCAACACCAACCATTAACGCACCAAAATACATAGAACCTAAATGATTTTTAGTTAAAAAATTAAGTGGAATAGTAACACTAACACCATCATTATCCATAGTATTTAAGCGTGGAAAACACCATAAAATCATAGGGACTTTAAATAAAAAAAATAGATACATTTTTAATGTAGCAACTAGTTTCATAACAAAATAGATATACCCATTAAACAGTACCGACTAAACGATAGTTATTTATTATTATAATAATCTTGAAAACGAACTAAAGATTCTTTTAGACTAATAGCAACTTTAACATCTGTATTTTGCTTGGCTTTCATTGCTAATACGATAACATCATGAGCATAAACAAGCAGTGTACTATACCGTTTATAGGCTTGTTTGTTAGATGACTGAACGGGCTTAACACGTTGACTTAAAAAATAATGATTCATCACATCTTGGATATTACTAGCATGTTCTTCTTTATTCATCACCCAGCGTACCGATTGGTTAGAGTTTAAAGTATCTTCAGTTAATTTAATCATTGACTTCTCAATCGTTTGCACATGTTGAAATAAATCTTCAAATTGATTTGCATCCCCATAAATCCCACAAGGAATTTGACAGTGTGAAAAAATAAAAGAATTAAAAAGAAACAAACAAATACAAGTTAAAATTAATCTCATAAACATATAATAACATAGAAAATAGTAATAATTTATTAAAATAAAAAGATTATCTCAAAATAAATCAGGGAATATTATAATTATAATGAAACAAACAAAACATAAAGCTAATTTCTACCATAAATTTTCAGAAACAAAAATACAATGTGATTTATGTCCAAGACAATGTGTTATTCCCGAAGGTCACCATGGGTTTTGTTTTGTCAGACAAAATCATAATCAAGAAATGATTTTAACAACGTATGGCCGTAGCAGTGGTTTCTGCATTGATCCGATTGAAAAAAAACCATTAAACCATTTTTATCCAGGACACCCCATTTTGTCATTTGGAACAGCCGGTTGTAATTTAGGGTGCAAATTTTGTCAAAACTGGGATATATCAAAAGCAAAAGAACTCGATAAAACTCAAGAACAAGCCTCTCCCTTAGATATAGCTATAACTACTAAAAAATTAAATTGCCTAGGCATTGCATTCACATATAACGATCCTGTAATCTTCGCTGAATATGCCATGGATATAGCCAAAGAATGCCATCAACTTGATCTAAAAACAGTTGCTGTAACCGCTGGCTATATTATGCCCGAAGCACGTAAAACATTTTTCAAACACATCGATGCAGCCAATGTCGACTTAAAAGCCTTTAGCCAAACCTTTTACAAAAAAATCTGTATGGCAAACCTAGAACCTATTCTAGAAACACTATTATATTTAAAACATGAAACCGATGTCTGGTTTGAATTAACCAATTTAGTCATTCCCCAAAACAATGATAACCATAAAGAATTAGATGAGATGACACAATGGATTGCAAAACATTTAGGCCCTGATATTCCATTACATTTCACAGCCTTTCATCCTGATTATAAAATGACGGACATCCCTAAAACAGAAGCAACATCCTTATTAGAAGCCTATAATATTGCCAAACAAAATGCTCTTCATTATGTATATACAGGCAATATTTACGATTCAAAAACAGGTAGTACCTACTGCCCATCATGTAAAAAATGTATCATCGAACGAAATTGGTATGAATTAGGTCACTATCATATAACTAATGGCTGTTGTAAATTTTGTAACACAAAAATAGCAGGAAAGTTTTCAGACAAAGCAGGAGAGTGGGGGAGAAAAAGAATAGCCGTACCAGGAACATTTTTTAGAAAATAAAAAAATTAAAAAAACTAAATAATAACTCTAAATACCCCATTTTTTCTTTAGATAAGCATTTAGTATATCTAATTCATCTAATGATAAATATCGATCAAAAATAATTATCTCATAAAGATTTCCGGATGAATTCAGACTAACAACACTATTCTCAACATTTTGTTTAGTATATCGCCTCATAAGATTTAGCTCAGCTGTAATCATTTCACTCATTTCAATATAAGTAATAGATTTACTTTCGTTAAATACATTGTCAGAAGAAATATCATAAAAGTACTGATAATTTTTTCGTAATTGTCGATTATTAACGTACATATTACTCACTAATTTTCCTGTTCTATACCCATTAACAACATAAGCATGAGAAGTAGGTCTAAAATCAAATAAAGCACGGTGCTTAATATTATCTAATTTATGAACAATAAGCATACTTTTTAAAGTTAGCGGTTTATTTGAAATAAAACCACTACCATCACAACGAATCGATTGGGAATCCTTATCATAGACTATATTAAGATCGTCTCCAGATGGAATTAATTTATAATCATTATTAATAATACTATTCCAAAACAATACGGAATTAGAATCAGGTTCCATAGTAACAGCAGGAACAAACGAAGCATCCAACCATAATATAAGATTACGATTAATATCACTATCAAACGTTACACCTTTTAAAAAAGAAGCAACATATTGTTCAAAATTTGGCTGAATACTCATATTAACATAAGCGACATCACTTTCAAGCTCAAAATCACTTACTTTGTAAGTAAAAGAATCTTTATCAACAAACCCTTTTGTAGGTTTATAAAAAGCTTGATTTTGTTTAATTATTAATGACCCATTATCAGGAAAATCAACGACACTATAAGTTAACTTATCACCATCCAAATCATTCCCCTTTAAATCAATAACAATTTCATCATTATAAGCTACATCCAGCGATATATTATTAACTACAGGAACATCATTAACAGGGTTAACACGAACCTTAAACTTTTTAGATTTAGAGTCAGTACCATCAGACACCGTTATGTTAAATTGTTCACTTCCATGAAAATTAGCCAAAGCTTTAAAGTGAAGTTGATTATTTGATATACTAGCAATAATATTGGATCCACCCTTAATTTGATACGTCAACGTATCCCCATCATCATCTTCTAAAGGTAAATTTAACAAAAAGGACGTATCCTCATCAAAACGAACATTAGAAAAAAGTTTATTCGCTAATTTTGGCTTAGTATTGCCTCCCTTTTCTTTACTTTTAACAGTTTTATCATCACCTTTAGCATCATCTTTACTCACTGTCGAGACTGGAGCTGGTGTAGTAGCAACATCACCTTGAGAGAATTTTAATAAACCTTTATTAATAAGTTTACCCAACGAAACTTTATCAACAATCTCATTAAATTTATCTAAAAAGGTAGTCCATTTTTTTTGAACATCCCCATTTATTTGTTTAGGCACCCAATTAATTTGTTGAACATCCCAATCTAAAGATCGATTCCATTGCATTCTAAGGCCTGAAAATTCAGGTTGATTAACACAAACACCAGCAGAACAAATAGTGTCAGCAGATTGACTCCCTAAAATAACGTCAAGGGTATCTTTATCCGAGTTAAAAGTGAAATTTCCAGCTAAAAATGACTTATCAAAATCGGGTTGATTTTCAATAAGCAATCCTACAAAAAACCGTTTACCAATACTTAAAGAAAAACGGTTTAATAAATTTCTTAACTCAATACCAGTGGTACGTCGTTGATATTCCAAATCCCAATCAAGAGATACATCCGAAAAAAGAGAATAAGTTGATGTTTGTGCAAGTGTCATATAACGATGATTAGCTATGGTTTGTGATGAATAAGATAACAATAACGATGAAAAATGAAAGGAATCTGTCACATCACTAAATAAAGATTGAATAAAAACATCTTCATAGAACACAGCACTTCCATAATGCTGAGAATAAATTGACTTTAATTTTAAAAAAGAAGTCAAATCATACTTAACACCATAATGAAACGTTTCCTGATCTAACATATTTAAATTAGGCAAATTACGTAATGGTAACGTCAAAGAATACTGATAAACACCTAACGGAGCTTGGTTAATATATAAACTTCCTAAACTATCTCCCAAAAAATAATTAGAATATTTTGAATAACTCGAAAATTGATTAATATCTTGCCAATCTGATTCAACATATATATAAGTTGCATAAGAATGCTCTGTATCAAAATTACGAGCTAACTCTATATCAAAATCAACATAATCAACAGTCGATGAAAATAAGAAAGAATATAAGTTAGCATCAGAAAGGTTATGAGAAGATTTTGAACTTAATATAGTAACTCCATAATCATATAAAGGTTCCATTTTAAGAAACTCAAAACCAAAAACATTAGCGGGTCTATCCCCTAAAGAATTTCTAATAGAACCATAAAAGTGTTTCATAGCAATATCATCAAAATCATAATAGGTAGAATAACCAAACACATTTGAATCTCTCAAAACAAGCGAATCATTAAAAGATTTAAAAACAAGACCATTACCAAGAGAGTCATAAAAATGACCTAACTTCAAATCTAGATCCCGATATGTAAAACGAAGATCAGCCATAATTCTATCTGAACTATAAATAGCAGGGTAAAAGCCTGTAGGAACATCATTAAACTGATTTCTTAATAAAATAGTAGAATCATAATCCTTATAATTAATATCTAATGTCACTTTATTTTGCAAAAAGGTTCCTGTAGTTACTTGATCAAAAAAAGAATTTTCAAAATCACCATCTATAGTAATACTGTCATTTGAAAAAATGGAAATAAATAAAATATTAAATACAATAAAAAAAATTATTTTGAATAGCATGAGAAAACTTAATAAGTTAAATTCAGTATAACCATCACATAGACAAAGAATCAAGTAATTTTACTGTTCAAAAACATAAATAAAAAAAAATTAATGAAATAAAATAATAGGTATATGATATGATAAAATTTAATAGAAATGAAAATAGAATCCCACTACGAACTTAGCGATTTAATTAAACCAGAAGAAACATTCTGTAAAAAAGCTAATATACAAAATAACGATCTTTACGAAAAAGCCAATCATAACCGTTTAGATTTTTGGGAAGAACAAGCAAATCAGTTAAACTGGGATCAACCATGGGATAGCGTTCTAGACTGGAAAAAACCAAATGCAAAATGGTTTGTAAATGGAAAATTAAATGCAGCAACAAATTGCCTTGATCGTCACCTTACAACACACCGAAAACACAAAACAGCAATAATCTGGGAATCAGAAACAGGTCAAAAACAAACATTAACCTATGACCAACTCCATAAAAAAGTATGCCAACTAGCTAATTATTTATCTCAAACACTGGGCATAAAAAAAGGAGATAGAATTACGTTATACATGCCCTTAACACCTGAATTAGCAATATCCGTTTTAGCTTGTGCTAGGATTGGAGCTATACACAGTGTTGTATTTGCTGGATTTTCAGCAAATTCTTTACAAGATCGACTCAATGATTCTGAATCAAAATGTATTATTACAACCGATATTGCTGTAAGACGAGGATCAGAAATTAACTTAAAAGAAATTGTTGACGAAGCATTAGAAAAAGCAACTAGCGTAAAAGATGTAATTATCCATAAACGAACAAACAAGACAATAAACTGGGTTAGCAATAGAGACCATAATTTTGATGAAGCAATCAATCAATCATCAACCACCCATAAACCTGAAAGTATGGATAGTGAAGATCCATTATTTATTTTATATACCTCAGGAACAACAGGTAAACCAAAAGGAATTATACATACAACCGGAGGTTATTTAACCCATGCACAATATTCAACAAAAGTCGTATTTGATATTAAAGATGATGACTTATATTGGTGTACCGCTGATATTGGCTGGATTACCGGCCATACCTACCTTGTTTATGGCCCATTACTAAATGGAGCCACTGTTTTTATGTATGAAGGAACACCTGATTACCCCAATGCTGGAATTTTTTGGGATTTAATTGAAAGATACTCAATCAGTATTTTTTATACGGCTCCAACAGCCATTAGAGCCTTTATGAAATCAGGCGAATCAATTCCCAAACAATATAATTTATCCAGCTTACGGTTATTAGGAAGCGTAGGCGAACCTATTAATCCAGAAGCATGGAATTGGTATTACACTCATATTGGCCAAAAAAAATGTCCCATCGTAGATACTTGGTGGCAAACCGAAACAGGGGGAATAATGATTACAACCTTACCCGGTTTACATGATATGAAACCAGGTTCAGCAGGAAAACCATTACCTGGTATACAAGCACAATGTCTTCAAGATGATGGAACAACCATTCATAGTGGGGGAGGCTTATTAAGTTTAACTGAACCTTGGCCTTCTATGGCACGCGGCATTTGGGGCGATCAAGAACGATTTAACGAGGTATACTGGTCAAAATTTGAAACCTATTTTGCTGGTGACGGCGCTGTAAAAGATAAAGACGATTACTTTACTGTCATTGGGCGTGTAGATGATGTCTTAAATGTAGCAGGTCATCGTATTGGAACTATGGAAGTAGAAAGCAGTTTAGTCGATTGCCCAAAAGTAGCTGAAGCAGCTGTAGTTGGTATCGAAGATACTATTAAAGGGCAAGCTATTATAGCCTTTGTTATTTTAAAAGAAGGAATATCAGAATCAGCAAATTTAGAACAGGAACTAAAACAATTTGTCGCAACAAAAATCAGCCCTATTGCCAAACCAAAAACAATTATAATCACACCTGATTTACCAAAAACAAGAAGTGGAAAAATTATGAGACGACTCCTAAAACAAGCTGCCAATAATGAAACATTAGGCGATACAACATCCTTAGCAAATCCACAAATTATGGAAAAAATAAAACAATTAATAAAATAAAAATAGATCAAAAACTAAAAATACCACAAACAAAAAATTATCTAAAACGCACTTAAAACTGATAGCCTAAAGAAATACCCAGATAAGGCAAATAAAATGTTTTCATACGAGCACGTGATCCTGATTCATCCGTAATGATCTCTGAATCTAAAACAAGGTAATTAGAAACACCTACATACCAAGTTAAATAAATATGATCTGACACTGTATCAGAATAACCAAACTCAACCACAGGCGTATTTTCATTAAGTTTTCCTCCCGTATATTCAATTTCCGTCCCAGTTTCTTCAGAACTATATAACGTATAAAATTTATATTGATAACCAAAACCCCAATAATAACCTAATAAATCTGTATCAAAATAACGTTTAACCATAATAGTAGGAGATATAAACGCATATTTATCATTAGTTGAATAATCATATACCCGCTTGAATCGATAAAAAACACTACCAGAAATCATCCAGTGATCTAATACCTGATAGTCATACTCAACATTAGGGTACAAAGACAATAAACCTGTAACACTAGAACTAATACGTTTCGTTACACCATACACAGACTGTGTTAACATAACGACAACTAAAAGAAAAAATAACGATCTCATTTAATTGCAATATAACAAATAAAAAACGTAATTACAAATCTGATAAAATTAATGTTTGCTCTTCAATATCTTTACTTAAAAAACCATCAAAATCAGCATAAAATTGAGATGAACTAATCCCAAAAGAAGCTTGAAAAGCACCTTCCCAACCTAACTCATTCAATTTTGGATAAAAGCGATTTAGCAACACATTTTCATCAGCTACCAAATCAGATAAGTAGGCAATCGCCCAAGCACCTAAATCATAAGCAGCATACGAACACCCTAACTCATATGTAATATCCTTAAATGATGTACCAGGACAGTCATTATCAATAGATTGTTTACCACTATCCATTTTAAATTCAAAAGAAACTTTAAAAGTATCTAAATCATTATTATCAGTCATTACCAAATCACCCGAAGCAAGCATCTTCCTAACAAATAATTCAGCCATGTAAACAGCAGCACCCTCGACAAACCAGGTAGGCCCCATTAGTTCATCACGTTCATCAAAGTCTAAGGAAAAAACAAAAGCATGTTGAACAGCATGAAAATATTCATGATAAACCGTTATCATCTCACCTTTTGGAGTTGCCCCTAAAACACTATCAAAACCGAAAGGGTATGAGGATGTAAATCGATGAATCCCCCAATCACGAGCACCATTACGACCCATGCTGCTGGAAGCTTGTCCCGAAGTAATCGCATCATAACCCACTTTACGATAAGACTCAAACCCATGATCTGATTGTTGATTATGAACTAAACAATTAGACTTATAAAGATCGCCACGTTGAGAACGTCGTTCACAATACAGTTCAGACAAATCGTTAGCAGCATCTACCTCAGTTCCAAGAACCCAATACTCAAGCGGTCCATAATTACCCCAAACTTCAGCAGCTTTAGCTAAACCAGTCACAATACCATTTTTGACAGCATCAGATAAATCAGCGGCAACAAAAACCTCAGCAGGCTCATCTATAATTTGCCCCCAAGTATCAACAGATGTCGATTCATCATCGTCAGAATCATATAAAGAATCTAATTCACCACATGATACAATACATAAACTTGCAATAAACAATAAAGACAAAGAAAAAATTTTAATAATTCGAATATTAAACAAAAAAGACATAATCTTAGTTATATACCAAAATTTAAGAAAATAAACAAAAAATAACTATTGTAAAACCCTGACAATCAAACATGAATACGTTACTATGAAAAAGATATTAAAATGAACAAAAATAATTATCCAAAAACACAATCAAACTTATCTCAATTTGGATTTGGCACCTATCGACTTACAAATTCAAGCGAACATAAAACTATTTTAAAAAAAGCCATCCAAGCAGGTATTAATCTGATCGATACAGCAACCAACTATCATCATGGCGATGCCGAAATAGCAATCGGAAACGTTATTCAAGAGCTCATATATGATAATGATATAACAAGAGAAGAAGTAACCATTATATCAAAAGCTGGTTATTTAGAAGGAAAAACATATACAAAATATAGCCAAACATTTAACAACATCACTCATTTATCACAACAAGCAGGCCATTGCATAGACCCCAAATTTTTAGAAACACAACTATCCGAAAGTTTACTACGATTAAACCTAGATTACCTAGATGCTTATCTAATCCAAAACCCTGAAATCTATTTTGTTAATAATAAAAACAGTAATGAAGAAACATACTACAAACAAATTAAAGAAGCGCTACTCTACTTAGAAACCGAAGTAAAAAAAGGAAGAATTCATTATTATGGTATTAGTTCCAATACATTTGATACCAATCAAACAAACACTAATTCAACATCACTTAACAAACTACTAGAAATAGTAAAAGAAATACCCAATCATCACTTTAAGATAATTCAATGTCCATTTAATTTAATTGAACATTCCCTAGCACAACGCAAAAATGACGTATCATTTTTTGAACTAGCTCATAATCATAACCTTGATCTGATTACCAACCGCCCCCTTAATGCCATGATCAATAATCAATTATTCAAATTAGTAGATGTCGATGAAAATACAGAGATTACTGATATCGAAATTGACGATTTAATACAAAATGGCTTAGACCTTGAAGCAAGTTTAAAAACAACATTAAAAGACAAAGAAATTCCCGATATAAGTCCCTATTTAACACTATTCGAAAAATTAAACGAAACACAATCAACAACCATCACTTATTTTACATTTAAAGGATTATTAGAAGATATCTTTATTCCACAAATCGATCACATTATATCTTTATTTGAAGAGTTTAATCTTGATAGTGATATCGAACATCAATTTCTAAATTATTTTTCATTATTTAATCATACAGCAAAAGAACTAAGTCATTACTACAAGCAAATTCATCAAACAAAAATTATAGAACTAAAAGCAACCTTACCCAATCATATTTCTAACGATATTCCAATCCATACCATAGCCTTACAAAGCTATAAAAACACCCCATACATCACAGCGACATTAATTGGTATAACACATGAAGAGCATCTAGAATCCGCATTAAACAACCTCAAACACAACAGTATCACATCATTGTCATGGAATGATTTAGATATCAATACCGCATTAACATGATTATCGAACACAAAAACAGTTTTTTCTTTGATTTAGATGGTACATTAATCGATTCATTTCATGATGTAAAAAACGCAATAAACCAAGCCTTAATTGAGCTAAACTTTGAACCACTAGAAACCATTGCCATTAAAACATTGATAGGTCCTAACCTAAGTGAACCCTTAACCAAATTAATCAACCATCCAAAATTTTGTTTCAAAGAATTTGAACCAATTTTTTCACATCACTATACGCAAAAAAACACCAACAAAACATGCTTATACCCAGCTGTAGAAACAACACTAAAAACATTAGCCAATAAAAACAAAAATTTATTTATTTTAACAAATAAACCAGCCTATCAAGCCATTCAAATCTGCAAACAACTCCATATTAGCCAATATATGTTAGAAATTATGGGACCCGATACCTATGAACCCAAACCAAGTCCAAAAGCCATTCATAATAGTATTCAAAATTACAAGCTTAATCCCGATACATGTGTGATGATAGGAGACACAGAAATTGATATCCAAACAGCAAAAGCTGCCAACATTACATCCATTGCAGTAACCTATGGATATCGATCAAAAGAAGAGTTAGAAACGTTAAATCCAGACTACACTATTAACAACTTAAATGAGTTACTAAAGATTAAAAATAAAATCATTTTATAATCACTGATACTTAACGGCAACCATAAATTAACCTATACTATTCATTATGAGATACCGATCCTATAATAATGGTGGAAATTATTTTTACTTAGGAATATTAATCTTCTTTATGTTTGGAGGATTTAAAGTATTATTTTTATTTTTACCGCTCCTATTTTCCTTAGCACCTATTTTTCTATTATTATTTGTTGGTTCCAAAGTATTAAAAACTATTTTTGGCAATTCAGCTATCAACAACTCCATTCACGGATCATCACAAGAACGATTACATTATGTTGAACTAATGATTCATTTAATGGCACATGCCATAAAAGCAGATGGCGTAGTAGATAACCGAGAAATTCAAACCTTATTTACATTTTTTCAAAGTAGACTTCAATTTAACACCAATCAATTACGATGGGTTCAAGATTTAATTCAGTATTCATTACGAAAAAATTATCCATTAGAAATTATTATTCAAACCATGAACCAAGAATTTCAAGTTCATGAAAAACAATTATCAATAGAACTATTAATAGCTGTAATCATGGCAGATGAAAACTTACATGAAAATGAAAAAGTTCTCTTAGATAGAGTTGCTAAAGACCTACAAATAGATAATGAATTTTATAACCAATTAAAATCTAAATATATTAAAAACACAGAATCACACTACGATATTTTAGGTATAAAACCATCTGCAACAACAGACGAAATTAAAAAAGCCTATAAAAACTTATGTAAACAATATCATCCTGATAAAGTACAGCATTTAGGAAATGAATTTAAAAACTTTGCTGATGAAAAAATAAAGGAAATTAATAAAGCCTACGATAGCATCATGCAAAAAGCAAAGGCATGACCACCTTTGAAGAGTTAGAAAATTGCGTCAAACAAAACGATGCAATGTCATTTCTAATCTGTTATCTAAAATTATTAAATCAAAATGAATCATTAGATCTACCCAAATCAACCAACAAAAAAGATCTTGAAATGGAATGGGAAGATATAATACCTCCAAACTGCAAAAATGGATTACCTTCTTTTTATTCAGCACTTAGTACATTATGGTTATCATTACTACAAAAACCAAATTTAAATGAAAGTGACAATCTAATAAAAACATTACTTGAAACGTTAGAACATAATCAACAAGCATCACAACCAAAAGAAGGTGGAATTTTTGTTACAAAAAGTGATGATTATTCACTAGAAAACAAACTGCTAACAAACCCATTACCAAAAGAAAACATACTTCAAGAAATTAATATTGCAATCAACAAAAAAGACAGTCTTACATTTTTAGAAAACTACTGTTATTTATGTATCATTGATACAACCTTCACATTACCTCAAAGAACAACACAAGAACATATAGAAAATGAATGGAATATTATATTAAATAAGATAACGTCATCCCACTCAATGCCAATAACTGAAATAAGTAAAATATATTTTAATTTAATTCACACACATGGAATACCAAATAATAAAAATACAATAATATTATTTTATAAAAGCCTAACAAACAAAAAGAAAGCAACGTAACCTAATAGCCATCATCCCCAACACAAGGAAAAAAATCCTCATCGTGCACAACATACATCATATGCTGATCGTAAGAATCTGATGGTAAAGATGCAAATAATTGATCTTGAAAAGAAACACCAATACGAATACCACGCGTTCCTAGCAGCAAACGATCATAAATCCCTTTTCCATAACCAATACGATTCCCCTTATAATCAAAAGCTAGTCCAGGAACTAAAAAGCCAGTATGATCAGACTGAATCACATTAATATCAACTGCAAGATGATCTTTAGGTTCAAAAATACCATAAGGGCCAGGAGTAATATCAGCTAAAGATGTTAAACGAACAAATTCATAAGAATCGTTACAAAACTTAGGAACCAAGACTTCATAATGTTGTAATAAAAAACTAATATCAATATCAGGTTCTTTATCTGTAGGTAAAAAACAAGCAATAGTATTTAATGATAACGATGCAAGTAAGTCACGAAGATTGTGATTTAGTAAAGCGGATTGCTTTTTTCTTTTAGGGGTCGTTAATAATCCTTGTCGAGCTTTAACAGCTTGTCTTACAACACGTTTGGTAATCATAAACTACGTCATAATCTCCTGAACAACCAAATCACCAATTTCAGTAGTAGAAAACCCCATTTTAGCTGCAAGCTGAGAATCCATTTTTTTAATAACGACTTTGATAGCATTTTCTAAACAAGAAGCAGCATCTAAATACCCAAGATGAGATAACAATAACTGAGCAGCGCCAATAGCAGCCATAGGATTAATTTGATTTTTACCCGTAAAATCAGGGGCTGTACCACCAATAGGTTCAAACATCGAAACCCCTTCAGGATTAATATTGGCACCAGGCGCAACACCTAAACCACCCTGAGTAATAGCACCTAAATCAGTAATAATATCACCAAACATATTACTCGTAACAATCACATCAAATCGACCAGGATCATCTACCATATAAATACAAACAGCATCAACATGAACATAATTCGTTTTAACAGTAGGATAATCTTTAGCAACTTCTTCAAATACTCTTTCCCATAAATCAAATACATATGTTAAAACATTCGTTTTACCACATAAGGTTAACTGAGCCACATAACCTGCTTCTTTATCAGCCTCCGACAACCCTCGCCAAACATGTTTTTGATGACGACTTAACGCATAATCAAAAGCAAATCGAATACATCGCTCTACTTGCTGCCTAGTATAAATCATTTGCTGAATAGCGACTTCATCACCAGTCCCCTTTGCTTCAAAAGAACCAACACCTGTATATAAACCGCCTGTATTTTCACGTACAACCACATAATCAAGCGTAGCTGAATTAGCATGCTTTAAAGGAGAATCAACGCTATCATAAAGTTTAATGGGTCTTAAATTAATATATTGATCCAAACCAAAACGCATCTTTAACAAAATGTCTTTTTCAAGAATTCCAGGCTTAACATCCGTATGACCAATAGCTCCTAACAAAATAGCATCATACGTTTTTAATGCTTCTAATTCATCATCACTTAATAATTTCTGAGTTTGTAAATAGCGTGTTCCATTATAATCTAATTCATCATAAGCTAACTCAAAATCAAAACGTTTTGATAAGGCCTCAAGTGACTTAAGAGCTTCAGCAACAACTTCAGGGCCTGTACCATCTCCACCAATCACAGCTAACTTCATTTTTTTCTCCTTATAAAGCTGGTTTAACTCGCTCATCACCACGAGAATTCAACATTTTATTAATAGCATTAATATACGCTTTTGCTGATGAATTCAAGACATCCGTTGATGAAGACCTACCAACAAATACACGACCTTGATCATAAATACGAACCACAACTTCACCTAAGGCATCTGTACCACCCGTAATGGACTGCAATGTATATTCTTTTAAATCAATCGTTTCTCCAATCATCTGATCAATCGTTTTATAAATCGCATCAACAGATCCCGCCCCTTCAGATGAACCCGTTAACACCTTATTATCAAACGCCAAACGAACAGTAGCTGAAGGCTTTGATTCATTGGTAGTATTAACTTCAAAATAATCAAGTTTATATAAATCATTATGTTGATAAATTTCATCTGAAATCAAAGCATGTAAATCATCTTCCAAAACATCTTTCTTTTTATCCGCAATAGATTTAAAACGTTCAAATGCTTGCTGTAACTCAGCATCCGATAACTGATACCCTAATTCATTTAAACGATCCATAAAAGCATGACGTCCAGAATGTTTTCCTAATACCAACTTATTTTCTGATAAACCTACCGTTTCAGGTGTCATAATTTCATACGTTGATTTTTGTTTTAGTACACCATCTTGATGAATACCCGCTTCATGAGCAAAAGCATTTGCCCCAACAATCGCTTTATTAGGCTGTATCACAGATCCTGTTATATGACTTACCAAACGAGAGGTTTTAGAAATTTCTGTTGTTTCAACATCCGTAAAAGCATCGTAATAATCAGAACGAACAGCTAAAGCCATAACAACTTCCTCTAGCGCTGTATTCCCAGCACGTTCACCAATACCATTTATCGTACATTCTACTTGTCTAGCACCATTTAAAATACCGGCTAAACTATTAGCGGTTGCAACACCTAAATCATCATGACAATGAACCGAAATAACAGTATTTTCAATACCCACAACATGATCCCCTAAATAATGAATAAGTTCACCAAACTGCGTAGGCATCATATAACCCACTGTATCAGGAACATTAATTACCGTAGCACCCGCCTTAATAACAGCCGAATAAACCTGAGCTAAAAATTCAGGATTCGATCGACCGGCATCTTCACAAGAAAACTCTACATCCTCAACAAACGTTTTAGCATAAGTAACAGCATCCACAGCACGCTCTAACACCTTTTCTGGAGACATTTTTAATTTATGTTCCATATGAATAGGGGAGGTCGCAATAAAGGTATGAATCCGAGGCTTTTTCGCTGTTTCAACAGATTGTGCTGCTAACTCAATATCCTGTTTTACAGCGCGACACAAACTACAAACAGAGGGGTAATCTACATGAGAAGCAATCGCTTTTATCGCTTCAAAGTCACCTTTTGAACTAATTGCAAACCCGGCTTCAATACAATCTACTTTTAAGCTTTCTAGATGAGAAGCTACATCCAATTTTTCTTTTAAGTTCATCGAACAACCCGGTGATTGTTCACCATCACGTAACGTTGTATCAAAAATATAGATTTTATTTGACGCCATAATTTCGATTTATTATAAACCTAAGTATAAAATCTATAAAGAGAAAGAGCTATAATAAAAAAACACGATTAAATAAAAAATGAAATTTTTTATCATTTAAACACGATAACTAAAATAAATAGTAAATACAAATTTAAATATAAAAAGGAAAAAAAATTTACATGTGTATGTCTATAAGACCAAACTTAATAAACTATCTATCCAATTTAACTCAAACTAGTACTCAAACAAGCCCCGCAACAACTAGACCAGTACCAAACATTCATCAAAATGATAGAATCCAAATAGCGATACAACATGATATCCCAACAGCTAGACCAATACCAACCATTCCTGAACATCATAATTCCATCAGAAGCAGCCAAATAACGAGAGCAGTTGATGAGGAAAATCAAAACCAAAACTCAGCCAAATCAAATACTTGTAATCCTTTTTATGGCTTAGCAATAATATCCATAATAGAGCTATGTATAGCTCTTCCAATGGCAAACTGCAAATCTCAAGAAGAAAAAATAGCAGCAGAAGTATTTTTCTATGCTGGATTATTTGGATTAGGATTCTCACTCTATAAGATAACTAAAGCAAACTACACAAATAGACAACAGATTCAAGAAATATTAGTTACAATGCCTAGAATTCCAATGGCAAATGTAATAGCTATGCAGGAATTGAACCAAAACAACCTATCTGAAGCTTAAAATCAAAATCTGGAGATTGTTAAGAATCCTCGCTATAATAATCTAATATGAGTAAGAAAAAAATAATCTCTTGGAATGTAAACGGTATTAGAGCCTGTCATAACAAAGGCGCTTTTACAGAGTTCTTATCTACAAAGTCACCGGAAATCCTGTTTTTACAAGAAACAAAATTACAACTAGACCAAGTTCCACCTGAATTAGATAATCCTAATGGATATTATACGGATTGGAACTGTGCTGAAAAAAAAGGCTATAGTGGCGTAGCACTATTTACAAAAGAAAAACCTCTTCAAATTTTCAAAGAAATTGGCATAAAAGAATTTGATTCCGAAGGGCGAGTAATTGGTGCTGAATATGATGATTTTTTAGCATTTGGGATTTATTTTCCAAACGGACAAATGTCTGATGAACGACTAGACTATAAACTAAACTTTTACCAAGCCTTTTTTGAATATTGCAAAGAGTTACAAAATCACTATAAAAAACCATTATTTATTTCTGGAGATTACAATACTGCTCACAAAGAAATTGATTTAGCCAGACCTAAAGAAAATGAAAATGTATCTGGATTTTTACCAATTGAACGTGCTTGGATGGATAAACTAATTGATGAATACAAGTATAGTGACACATTCAGACTGTTTAATACACAAGCAGATGAGTATTCTTGGTGGAGCTATCGAGCTAGAGCTAGAGATCGAAACGTTGGGTGGAGAATTGACTATGTACTAGCCGATCAATTAGGCGTTTCTATGATTCAAGATGCCTTTATTTATCAAGATGTAAAAGGATCCGATCACTGCCCAGTTGGAATCAGTTTAAATGGCTAACGAATCATTACCAAAAAAACAAAAACGTAGTCAGGTTATATTCAAAACGTTACTACAAAATCATCCAACACTAAGTACATTCTTAACACACAAAAATCCATTTGAACTTTTAATTGCGGTTATTTTATCAGCACAATGTACTGACGAACGAGTAAATTTAACAACACCAGCCTTGTTTGAGCACTTTCCAACCCCTCAGAAACTCGCCTTAGCCAAAGAAAGCGATGTTATGGAATTAATTAAATCTATTAACTATTATAAAACTAAAGCAAAAAATATTATTAAAACTAGCCAAGATCTTGTTAAAAAATTTCATGGAAGTGTACCAGATACACTTGAAGAACTCATTAGCTTACCTGGAGTAGGGCGAAAAACAGCAAATGTTCTTTTAGGTCAAGCCTTCGGAAAACCTGGTATTACGGTCGATACTCATGTAAAACGTGTAAGTACACGACTAGGATTTACCCGACAAATTGACGCAACAAAAATAGAATATGATTTACAAAAAGTATGGAAACAAACGATTTGGACTGATTTATCAACTCACCTAATTTACCATGGACGACAACGATGTAAACCAAAACACCCTATATGTAACGACTGTACCATCAATGAACATTGTCCTAGCAAGACAACTTAATCATGCTAAAATAAAAATATGTCTAAAAAAATTGATTATTCACAATCAAAAATAATCTGTTACGACGGTATTTGCAATTTTTGTAATAGATGGGTTTCTTTATTATTAAAATTAGATAAAAAAAATCGTTTTAAATATTTATGGCTACAATCAGAAACAGCAAAATCCATATTATCTAAACATCACTTTGATGCGACACATGTATCAACCATTGTCTACTTAAACAAAGGAAAACTATATACAAAATCAACCGCAGTTATAAAAATCCTAAGTGATCTTAAAGGTATCTGGATGTTAACAAAATTATTATTATTAATACCAAAAATAATAAGAGATACGATCTACATCATAATTGCCCGCTATCGCTACCAACTATTTGGAAAACAAGATAGTTGTAAACGACCTGATATAAACCAAGAAAATCAATTTATTAGTTAGATAGCAAAAAATATTAGTCACAGACTTCCACAACAATTTAAAATCAGCTATAGTGGTTGTGTAAATAAGAAGGAAATAGGATGCTAACACACGAACAAAAAAAAGTATTTATCGAAACCTATGGGTGTCAAATGAATATGTATGATACCGAACTCATAAAATCAATTTTAATTAGCAATCAGTTTGGCTTAACTGAAAAAGAATCTGACGCAGATATTGTTATGTTAAATACCTGTTCTGTAAGAGACAATGCAAATCGAAAAATACAAAACAGAGTTCATGAAATTAAAAAGGCTAAAAAAAATACAATGATAGGTGTCTTAGGTTGCATGGCCACAAATTTTAAAACTGAACTATTAGAAAACAAATCATTTCCCATCGATTTTATTGCTGGACCTGATAGCTACAAAACACTTCCAACACTAATCAATAGTTTAATATCCAGTGGCAAACAACAATACGATGTAACATTGTCAGAATTTGAAACTTATTCAGATATTAATCCTACACGACAAGACGGCGTTAATGCCTGGATAGCTATTATGCGTGGCTGTAATAATTTCTGTACATTTTGTGTCGTACCCTATACACGAGGAAGAGAACGAAGTAGAGAACCCAAAAATATAGTTGAAGAAGTAAAACGTCTTGTAAAAGATGGGTATAAACAAGTTACATTATTAGGACAAAACGTAAATTCCTATCGGTATGAACAATATGATTTTACAGATTTAATGAAAATGGTTAGTGATGTAGAAGGTATTGAGCGAATTCGTTATACATCACCACATCCAAAAGATTATCCAGTAAAACTATTACATCTTATGAAAGAACGAAACAATATATGTAACCAAATTCATATGCCTCTCCAAGCTGGCAATGATCGTGTATTACACAAAATGAATCGTACTTACGATAAACAAGAATTTTTAGATTTAGTAACTCAAATAAAAAGCATTATCCCAAACATTGGTATTTCAACAGACATTATTGTTGGCTTTCCAACAGAAACTGAAGAAGAATTTTTAGATACCTATGATGTCATGGAACAAGTACAATTTGACTCAGCCTTTATTTTTAAATACTCAGAACGACCTAATACAAGAGCGGCTCAAAAATTTCCTGATGATGTTAGTGAAGCCGATAAAAAAAGTAGAGTTATTCGATTAAATGATCTTCAAAATAGTATTAGCTTAAAAAAGAACCATAATCTTATCCATACAACACAAAAAGTATTAATTGAATCGCTATCAACTAAAAAATCAAACAATGAAATTCAAGGAAGAGCCGAATGTAATCGGATCGTAATCATACCAAAAGAAAAACAAAAATTAGGAGACACTATCAATTGCCTAATAACAGATGCCACACGAAACGTGTTAAAAGGGGTAGAACTAAAAGAAAATCAAGAATTCGCTATATCAACTAAAAGAAATTTAAACCTCATACACAGCTAAAAAATTAATAATGTAAATCTACCTGACGTCTTATAGCATCATAAGAGTCACAATAAAGAATTTTAGATCCTGAAAATTTATGGTACCAACGATCAAAAGCCTTATATCCAATTTCATGTGCTTCTCTTAAATGAGAGCGAGCAGCATAAATAATATTAGTTCCTTGAAAATAGGAACACAATAACGAATAACCTCCCAGTAAAGAAATAAAACGATCTGCATTAGCAAAAACCTTTAACTGCAATTCATTAAAGCTTAAACCAACAGAATCTTGATACAAATCTTCTATTAATAGAACATCAGGAAATTTTTCTTTAATAAGTGATTTATCATTAAATTCATATATTTTACTATTATCATCAATAATTTCTTTATTAGAAGGTCTACAATAAATAATTTGATACTTAGTAGATAATTTAGTAAATAATTCCTCTATAAATTCTAGAGACAAAAATGTTAAAGGATCAAAATCCCATTCTGAATTATATTTATTAGTAATAATAAGAGTAGGTTTATCATATATAAACTCATCATTTTTATACTGTGCTTTTAATGGGGGAGGTGACCACAAAAGAGTATTTAGCCAACGAACATGAATATTATGAATAGGAACACCCGTCGGTCTACAAAAACGACGTTCATCAAATACCTCTTTATGATCCTTTACAAAATAATACAAACATTTCGTATCTTTAGAAGATTCAATAGAAACATTTTTTCCTTTACTAGCTAACCAATGTGCAAAAGGTAAAACAGCAATAAGTTCATAAGTAAACTCACCGTTATAGCGTAATATCCAATTTTGTTTAAATAAGGACAAAATCCAAAAGTAAAAAGACCGAAACATATTAAAACCCTTTATTTAAAACCAATAATTTTAAAAACATGATACAACATAAAAGTCATTATTCATAATTTATTAATAAAATCTAAATTATAATTTTAAAAAATTATCTAAAATAGTTAAGCCATCTGGAGAAGAAATAGATTCAGGATGAAATTGAACACCATATGTCGGATGCCTTTGATGAGCCAAGGCCATAATTTCTTGATCATCAATAGTTTCTGCTAAAATTTCTAACTCTGAAGGAAAGGTATCACGATTAACCGCTAAAGAATGGTAGCGTGTTGCTTGAAAAGGAGATTCAATAGATTTAAATAAAGCATGATTTTGATGAGATATAGCCGATGTTTTACCATGCATTAACTGCTTAGCATAAATAATATCACCACCAAACACTTCAGCAATGGCTTGATGACCCAAACAAACACCCAAAATAGGAATTTTACCTGAAAAATGCGCAATAACATCTTTTGAAACACCCGCATCAGCAGGACGTTTAGGACCAGGTGAAATCACAATATGTCGTGGTTTTAAGGATTCTATTTCTGAAACCGTAATAGCATCATGTCGATATACATCAATAGGTAAAGAAGATAACTTACCAAAATAATCTACTAAGTTATATGTAAATGAATCATAATTATCAATTACTAAAATCATGATACACCCCCACATTGAGACAT
>CERS01021046.1_pt1 | contig 21239 bp, 14 predicted proteins | sample 356251 | NCBI WGS metagenome assembly CERS01 (sample SAMEA2621020, study PRJEB7988) | marine metagenome | isolation source: saline water (ENVO:00002010), including
ACAAACCTTCCAGCGGGCAAGGTTTTCGTCCTTCCCAAGGAAGGTTCAGCAAATGGAAAAATAGTGATCGATGGATCTTGGGAGGGATCTAGACTGGAAGACCCATTGACCCTACTGTTGGAGGATGGCGTGGTGATTGGAGTTTCTGGGGGCGAAGAGTCCGAGAGAGTAACCAAGACGATGGACGAGGCCCGGGCTAAGGTCAGGACCTCATTGATTGAGAAGGTTGGGACTTTAGCGGAGTTCGGCTTTGGGATGAATCCTAGGTCGCATATCTCGGGAAACCAAATTGAAGATCAGGTAGTAAGAGGTTCTGCCTATATCGCAATTGGAGACAACACTGCACTCGGGGGGTCCACAGGGGTTGGTTTCCAGCTAAGGGGTGTGATGACGAAAGCGACGGTCGAGTTGGAAGATGTCGATCTGGTCGTAGAAGGGAAAGTCACTGCTCGGAAACGGTGATTCAATGCGGGCGGTCCTATGGTGCAACGGCGATAGTCCGAGCTCATTGGTAATCGAAAGGGTTGCACTGGAAGGGGCCGAGCTTTTCGGTGTCGATGGGGGAGCAGACAAGGCAAGGGCATCTGGGTACTCGGTCGGCGAGGCTATCGGGGATATGGATTCACTCGATACCGAGTCATGGAATGGCTCCATGAACAAAATATCTGGTGAAGGCAACAGCGACCTATCGAAATCTCTTGAGGTTGTGATTCAGAGGGGATTCCAGGAAATTGATGTCATTGGAATCGAGGGTGGCTCATTCGGGCATCAGCTCGGAGTAATTGGGAGTCTAGCTGAGATATCGGGAGAGAGCAAGGTGAAGCTACACCACGAGACGGGCGTGACTCACAGATACCACCCCTCCATGGGAACTATGGAATTAATGATCGATGAGGGGGCTTCTTTCTCCGTTTTCGCGTTGACTTCGTGCGAGAGTGTGTATCTCAGAGGTTCAAAGTGGGAGCTCGATGGAGAGCCAATGGATTTGTCGACTCGTGGCCTCAGCAATGTAGGGAAGGGAGAGGCGGTATCAATTTCATCAGATGGAACGCTTGCTTTGTTCGTGGAGGGATGATATCCACCACTAATCTGTGGAAGGGTCCCGGGATAGCATCAGTGCTACTGGACGCGTTCTCTCGTCACTCTCAAGGCCTATCTTCATGATTACAGCCAAGGGTACGCCTAGAACCATCCCCATTATGCCCCAAGCCCAGCCCCAGAATGCCACTAGAAGGAGTAGCACTATTGGAGACATATCCAGTCTCTGTCCGGCGAGTTGTGGCTCGATGATTCCACCCCAAACCTGCTGATTCGCAACTAGAAGTGCTATCAAGAGAAGTGCAGATGACGAGGGTAGGACGATTAATCCCAGAAGTATGGGCGGGATTATCGATAACAAGGCTCCAACATAGGGTATGAAGTCCATAAGGAAAGTAATCGAAGCCCACAGGAAAACGAACGGGATATCCATTGCAGATAGGACGATAGCAGCAAAAATCGCTTGCCCGAAGGCAACTGATGCTCTGGTTACTACGTACGTGTTGATCCCCTCCCCTGAGCCGGCTGCTACCGACATGATCCTATCAACATCGTCTGGGTATGCCGCCTTGATCCTCTTTGGAAGGGTCTCGGCTTCGAGGATTATGAATAGCAGGAAAATTAGGACTGTGACCAAGCCTGTGGTGAATCCAGCAAGGGTCCCCACGAAACCAGTAGCGTAGGAGTTGATGGTGTCTATGGTAACCAAGTCCGTCAGAGCGGACGTATCAAGAGTGTACCCTAAGATGGAAAGATCCTCAAGCCATGCAACCTTCACTTCGAGGGACTGCTCAAGCTCTGGTGCCTCATTAGTGAAATTCTGCATGTTCTCGTACATTGAATTAGAGGCGAAGAAGAGGAATCCCATCACCATTGCAACTAGTACCCCATATGCCAACAGGGGGTGACCGCCTATTCTCTCCTCTAGCCACTGGGCTGGAGGCCTGATCAGGAAGAATATCAGGGTGGCTACGACTAGAGGCTGTATTACTGCCTTAAGGTGAACAATTGCTAATACTCCGACTAACAAAATTATACAGATATTAGCCAGAGTGCTTGAAGTCAGACTTTTGAAACTAGCATTCTGCGACATGTCTCTCTGTGTGTGCGAGGTGGCTACAGCGCATCAATGGTTCGCCGGCATCGTTTTTCATGAACTGGAAAAAAACCATCATAAATTATTGAATTGCACGGGAATAAACGCCTTCAAAGGATTCTGCATTACTCTCGTATGTGAACGATTCAATCACCCTTGTACGGCCAGATTCACCCTTTTTCCTGAGATTGGCATCATCATTCAACTCCAAAGCCATGGAGTCTGCCATCGACCCTATGTCGCCCATGGAGAAAAGTGATCCTACCGTTGAGTCGACCATCTCCGGAAGTGGTCCCTCGTCAACTGTCACTACGGGAGTTCCCGAGGCCATTGCCTCCAGTGGTATGAGCCCCTGGCCTTCATAGAATGACGGGTAGACAACTAAGTCTGCAGATCTGAATAGAGCAGCTAGACTCTCAAATGGCATTCCTGACTCTATGGTGACCTTGTCTCCTATTCCGAGCATAGTGGCCTGTCTCTGTAGACGGCCCTTGAGATGCCCCCTTCCAACGATAACGAGTCTGGACGCAGGGATTTTCTCCTGTAGCCTTGCAAAGCCGCGGAGGAGGGTTCCGAATCCCTTTCTGGCTGCCAATCTCCCCACAGCCAGAACCAAACTAGTGCCATCGCCATTTGCACCGTATCTTTCTCTGATTTCCTCATACTCAGCAAACTCATCCTCAGAATCCGTGTCTATAGGGTGGAACATCTCCGTATCTACGCCCCAGTGAATAACCTCACAGTCCCACTTCTCCGGAGCGTCATATCTTGTCTCGAAGTCTGCTTTTGTCGCATGTGAGTTTGCTATGCAAATGCTAGATTCCTTGACTGCGGCTCTCTCAAACTTGGCATACCTCTTCGCAGTGAGTAGGATTGCAAGATCGTTTGGATTTGCCCAAACCGCAGCCTCCTTTGCCTTCCCTGCTGCAATTAGCCCATCGCGCTCCCCGAGCCACGACCCGTGGAGCGAAGATACGACTGGAGCGACATTCTGCGAGCATCTTCGAAACTGTGACTCTGACCACGAAATCATTGGGCAATGCAAATGCACGATATCTACAGGATCTTTCTGATTTAGATCTTCCAACGCACTCAGAGCTCTCCTGCCGTATGATCTGGTGAATTCCATGGGTATCTTGGCCCATCCAACTGTGATCACCCTAACGCCGTCTTGAACAGGTGCATCGCCGCCTCCCGACCTTGTGATCACAGTGACCCTGTGGCCCCTCTTCACGAGCGAAGAGGAAAGGTGGAATACAGTAGACCCCATTCCCCCCCATCTAGGCGGGAATTCGGCTGACAGCATGGCTATGTGCATGGTTTTCGATATTCCGGGTTCAGCGACCGCATTTCAAGAGCGCGTACACAGGGCAGGGGTTCGCATTGTTCAAAACGGGTTGGCGGGTGGGCGTTTCGATAATATGTCCGAAACTCTGCCAGTACACGTAACAGTCGTGATACCAACCAGAAACGAAGAGGAGGCCATCGTGGATACTATTCGATCCGTTCCAAATGATGGTTGGTGCGATAAAATCGACTTCCTAATCGTTGATGGAAACTCAACGGATAGAACCAGGGAGCTAGCCGAGGGAGAGGGGGCCACTGTATACCTGGAGCCGCGAAAGGGCTATGGGAGAGCGTACAAGACTGGTTTCTCAATGGCGCCGGGTGACGTCATTGTCACTATGGATGCAGACTGTACATATCCAGGAGAGGAGGTTCCCGGCCTAGTCAGGAAGCTTCTGGAAGAGGATCTCGAGTGGATTACCTGTGACAGGCTTAGGAAGGCCGAGGAGGGTGCTATGCCTGGCCTGCATGGCTTCGGTAACTGGGTCCTTTCCACCACGGCCACCACGCTGTACTGGTATGGGATTCATGACTCTCAGAGCGGGATGTGGGTATTCCGCAAGTCTATTTTCGAGGATGAGCGTGTGCGGCCCAAGCACGATGGTATGCCATTATCGCAGGAATTCAAGATCAGGGCCCGCAGATACCTCGGCAAGAAGAAGACCGCTGAGGTCAGCGTTCCATACCGCCCGAGAGTAGGCGAGGCTGAGATCAACACCTGGGGGGACGGGCTCCTGAATCTGAGATTCCTATTTACGCACAGGCTAGGACTCACGCGTCAAGTTACTCCTTGGGGACCTGAGTAGCCGATTAGCGAATGCATTCACCCGGGCCATGAAAGTGGCATCGGTTCCCTACTCCTTCTCAGGTTCTTCCTCTAGTTCTCTGGAGTCGAAGGCTGACCAAGACTCAATCATATCTAGATCGTCCTGGAGCATTCTGCGTCTATTAGCGGAGTAGAACATCCCCCATATCACTACAACTGTTATGGCCGCGAAGAGGAACGGGAGGCCACTACCCAGCATCCAGTCCAAGAAGCCAGTGGACTCCTCGGATGTGACTGGCACTATGAAAACCATTACTGGGCTTACCGAGTCTCCATCGAGAGCCCATGCTTCGATTCTCGCTGAGCTCGAGCCGGAGACCTCCCACGTGGTCTCATAAGTCCAAATACCATCGTTAGCGAAGGTGTCGCCAAGCTGCCCGTCATCCCTCATTTGGAATCCCTTTGATATTCCTCCTGCAAGCATTTCCCCTCCAACCGAGGAGGTAGTGCCATCTGGGTCTATGAGCTCTACGGTGATTCTCATTGGAGTTGCCTCCCCATCAATCAGAACGCCAGGAGCTACGGTGAGGTCATTGAGCTGAGGGGATGATGCACCCACAGTCAGATTGATCGAAGCTGAGGATTGCTCGCCTCTCGAGTCTCGGACCATGAGGTCTATTTTGACAGGTCCTGGCATCAGGTTGATCGATATTGATTCCTTATCGCCTATCAGCGCTCCATCTATCATCCACTGGAAGAGGGTGATGTCGCCATCATAGTCGTATGATTCGGATCCATCAAGATTTACTACACCCCCCGGAGGGATGTACTGGCCCTCGGAGATTCCGGATATTATCGCCACCGGTCCCGTCTCGAGTACCGTAATCCTCTGTATGTGAGTCCTCATCATGCCCTGATCGTCAATGAGTTGGAAGGTCAGATTGTGCAAACCTGCCGGAAGGTAGTCATTGTACCAGAAGTCGGTGTTCTTCGAATCCAATATTGGTTCGGAGACTAGATCGGAGAAGACTGAGACGGTGAACTCATCACCATCGGGGTCGAAAGACTGTCTAAAGTCGAACAATATCGGGAGGTTGGAAAGGACCACGGCATCGGGAACCGGGGAGTCCAGAATCAGTATTGGAGCGGCCTCATCGACCCGTATCATGATCTCGTCTGAAACAGGTGGCCCGGAGCCGTCGTCGACTGTCAGCGTGACTTGGTGCACCCCCTCTGGAAGTCTTGCCTCTATCGACCAGCCACTTCCGAGTGGCTCAGTCATTAGGTCGCTCTCCCACAGGACGCTCACAAGGTCCGTGCTCATCGACGTGAGAGGGTTGCAGACGAGTCCGCTGCCATTCGCAGGGAGGCTTTCGCAGGATACGTCCCAGTCTCCCGAGCCTATCGCCTCGAAGTTGACGATCGTACCTGAATCTGTCAGAACTCCGTCTTGGGGGGACGCTATTATCGCGACAGGCGGAGAATTGCTGACTTGGAGGCTCTCTTCCGCGTTGGTCCACTGTCCCGAGTGTCCTGGCAGAACGTCACTGGCGTACATGGTGATCGTGTGCTGCCCTTTGGACAGTGTTCCTGACCACTCAATAGCGGATGCTGGCGATACTCCCGAGTGAAGCAAGCCGTCTCTATCGCTCCAGAACTCAAACTTGACGTCGTCCCCCTCTGGATCGAAAGTCATAGAGCCGTCTAGAAGAACAGTGTCAGATGACCTGTTGCCAGACCTAGACACCACCATGTTTGCAATTGGAATCTCATTGAATAGTTCGACGTCGAATACCCATGATACGGTTGGGTTGATCGAGTCGGATGCGAAGACGGTGACTGAGAACTGGTTTGGAGCGCCCGGGAAAGAACGAATAATCTGATCAGGGCACCCAGGCGAAGGTTCGGGGGGAGTTCCGTCCCCTCCCTCGTAGGAGGCCTCGATCCAGCAAGTCAGTTCGTCTCCTTCAGGATCATAGGTACCCCCTAGGAAGATTGTGACATTGGCAGTCTTTCCGAGGTATAGCGTACCCCACGAGGATATTCCTGGAGACGTTCCAACGGACATTACTGGGGGCAGGTTGGTTAGCTCGATCTGTCGAGACTCCGTAGTGCAGTGACCCTCTGAATCACAGACTTGCAGGGTGATCTGGTGAGAGCCGTCAGAGAGGCACCCCTCATTGGAGTAAATTGGGTCATTGACTGAAATCCATGAGTTGTTTGTTTGACTGCTGCCGCTGACACATGAGGCTACTATGTCTCCGTCGATGCTGCTGGTCCAGGTGAACGAAAGTTGGTCGTCATCCAGATCCCATGACCTTGTGGCGTTGAGAATTACCGCTGATCCACTCGCATAAACTCCTCCTTCCTGTGGAGATTCCCAGATTATGAATGGTGGCTGATTAGGTATTTCCAACAGGCATTGAACGTTGAAGTCCGAGACCATGACGACCGGGGTCGAGTCGTTGTGAACACCATCATAGTCGCATCCGACGTATGCGGTGTTATTCGCGGACCACCCCTGCAAAGGAGTCCATCGCTGACCGACGAACGGGCCAAGCACCTCATGGCCGGAATAAGGTAAAGTGTCGAGATACTCCTGATTATAGCTATCAAATGTGATATTGATATCGGCGAACGGTATGTTTCTGTGGTTCTGGTTCACCACTCCTACGTGAGCCCTCCACATTACATCCACGATATTACTCGACTGCGAGGATGTCGGGGTTCCCATCTGTGATGATGAGATCCAACGAACGTGGCTATTCTCGACTGTGTGGAAATAATCAGTAGTGCCCGGCAGGAAAAGGGAGTCGGTGAAATTGACAATGGCTTCAGTAAAGGTGGGGGCTGGGCCCGGACAGGCGAGAGAGAGATTGTCGACAAGTAGTTCAGTATGGTCCGAGATATCCAAACAATGGTTCTGACCCCCCCTGATTACGCTGAAACTGAGGGACGAGGGGTGGTCACCGGCTGCACTCCAAGACATCCCCTCGTTATCACCGTTCAAATCCATTAGCTCTATCACTGCGTCGGCGCTTTCTATGTCGACTGCGTATGTAGAGGAGTTGGAGTTAATTGCAATGTCATTGATGAGGACGTTTCCTTCGTGAGTTAGGCCGCTATTGTCTATGTCCAATGCAGGGCCGTTAACTGGATCCCTAATCTCAATCGCCGAAAGTTGTAGGTCTATACTGTCCCTTACCACTAGGCCAAATTGGTCTTCCGTGGATGAACATGTAACACAGCTGACGTTCTTTCCCGAGCTGCTGACGTCGTTTGACTCATAGAAGTAAATTCCAGATCCCAGGGACTCCGAAATTGTGCCGAGTCCGTTCCTGTATGTGTGCACTTGCTCGAGTTCGACATTGCTAGAGTCTCTGATTGACACCCCGTGCCCAGTATTGTTCTTACTCAGGACCAAGAAAAGCTCGGGATGAAATTCTCTGATGTCTAAGCCATTGGCCCCGTTTCCATCTATTTCCCAGTAGCTCCCCTGGACACCACCCTTCCACAACAGCACCCCCGGGCCTGTGGAATTCTTGACGACTAAGTCGTTTATGGTAGGGGCCCAGTTTGCGCTCCTGAGGAATAGTCCTGCTCGATCGTTAAAGGGGGAAACGGCAGTCGTCTTCCCGTTTCGCAGTAGTGTGACGTGATTCATAATTGTAGAGGAATCTATCATGTAGCCTCTGATTCCCACAGCGGCATTGTCCTCGATTAGGGCTCCATCAATGTGGACTCCGCTAGTGTTGATGTCGAAGGCCGCTATTGCGAGTCCCTGGGCCTTGGCCCCCGGTCCCCCAGTGCCCCTGACTTCTAGGTCGTTGAATACCGCGTTAAGTGGGAGGTTCGAGTATTGGCTGTGATTGTACTGCTCTACCATTACCCCTCTGTACATGCTGTTTTCGACCACCGTGCTATCTATCGTCGGCCTTGTGGTCCAACCTTGTGTTATGTGCCTGACGTAGATTCCATTGTCACATCTGTTTACCGAAGAGTCTGAGATGAGGGGGAATGAGTCCTCGATCCACATTCCGGCACCGATAGCGAGAGTGGCGCCACTGACGTTAGAAATTTGCAAATCGGAGAGGAGGCCACCCGAGCTACCCCATTGATTTAGACCTCTAGTGATAACCCCCTCGATACTGGCTCCCTCAACTACTGGTGCTGAGTATGCGCCGATGGAAAGGCCGATTCCATACCTCCATGTTGTCGAGGTTCCGTGTACATCTTGGCCACCCCCGTCTATGACGAGATTCCTGATAGTGGGAGATGCGCTGCTGAATAGATCAACCGCTACATTGTCAGCATTGATGATTGTGAGATTGGATAGTACTGGGTCACTTCCATAAACGGTAACTCCGAACTTGGAATTTGTAATTGTTAGATTATCAATCTCGGAGCCCAGCCCATTACTCGAATAGTTGAACACAATTCCCTCGTGGTTACCTGCTACTGAATCCAGGATTACGGGCGAGGTGGCGGTTCCCTCCACCGAAATCCTTCCATCGACATCGATGGTGTATCCTGCGCCCAATTTTATCGTGGTACCCGGAGATACGGTTAGCACATCGCCAGACTCTACCGTGTGCCCCTCGGGCAGAAGGACGGTTCCAGACCACACGGTTGTCGTCCTAGAGTCTGCAGTAACGGGCTCTAGAGGGGTGATGGACAATATGAGGAGGGTTACAATAAGGAAGGGACCTAAAGACCGTTGCGAACGTCCTTCCATGGAACTTGGGCCGACTAGTTCCATGTTATTCCTTCGTACACTTGGGCAATAGGTGATTTACGAATCGGAGAGGTCATAAACGGATAGTATTGGGGGGCGGATGAGAGAGGAAAATGAGCACTGCGTTCGTTCTCATCAAGACCGCCCCTCAGAGGGAGCTTGACGTGTATCTGACCTTGCTAAATCTGGAATCTGTGACTGAGACTCACGTATCCTACGGAGAATACGACCTAGTGGCCAGAATCGACTTCCAAGATGAGAAGGAGATGGCTAGGACCCTAATAGGCCAAATGCGTTCCATAGACGGAGTTATTCGAACAGAGACACTCATTGCGGTGGAGGTCTGATCATGGCTGTCGGTTTCGTCTTAATCACCACGGAACCGGGTGCCGAGGTTTCTGTCAGGGAGGCCGTTTCCAGGCTTACTTCTGTGTCCGGGCAATGGATAGTTTTCGGAATGCATGACCTCTTCGTCAAGGTAGAAGCTGAGGATGAGTCAGAACTAACCCGTTGTATAGTTCAGGAAATTAGATCGATTGATGGAATTGCGGAGACTCGGACGCTAATTGGTGCCGAGATTTGATTACTATGACACGAGCTTCTGAACTTAGGGGTAGGCTAGTTGCGATTACAGTTCTCGGTTTGATGGTATTACCAGCCCTCGCTGCAGCCGTTCCTTCATCCCATGGCTCAATTGATGTCCCATCGGAGTCTGAATGGTGGGAACACACCAATATGGATCATGATGGAGACTACATCCATGATGCAATTTGGAAGGCCGTAAAATCTGATCATTACGACTATGTGGATGAGCATGGCAGGATGTCAGTAATCGTCGATTTTGACCACACGCCTACTGCGGAAGATCAGAAGATGTTAGAGGAGTCTGTGGGCTTTGAAACCCAGTTTAGGTATTGGTTGATTGATTCCATAGCAGGAACCGTGTCTCTGGATTTAATCCATGAAGTCGTTCGATTACCAGGGGTTGTCTTTGTCGAATTAGATGGTCGATTAGAAGTCCAGATGAATGATGTCAACGGCGTCCATGGTGTCGACATGGTATGGCAGGATACAGGTTATACTGGAGAGGGAGTGACGATGGCAATCATCGACACAGGAATTGACGGCAATCACTCCGGGCTGGACGACTTGGATGATGACAACTCCACTAACGACCCGAAGATTCTCGCATTCTATGACTCTGTGAATAATCCTGACCTAAGGAATGGCACTGAAGTCGAGCCTTACGACGGAAACGGACATGGGACCCATTGCGCTGGAATCACCACAGGTACGGGTGCCCCTACGTTCGAATACGTCGGAGTCGCTCCCAAAGCAAACTTAGTGGGGGTTAAGGTGCTGAGCGATGAAGGTAGTGGGTCTTTTGCGCAAGTCATGGCAGGCATGGAGTGGACGGTTGAGAAAAGACATGAATTCAACATAAGGGCTGCTAGCATGAGCCTTGGCGGCCCAGGTGCGATTGAATGGACTTCCTCGGAGGAGGAGTCAGTGAATAGAATGGGCAATGAGATGATGAGGGCAGGAGTAGCCCTATTCATAGCAGCAGGAAATAGTGCTGGGCCAGCAACTATCGGAACCCCTGGAAGTGCAGAGGACGTCATTACTGTAGGGGCCCTTGACAAGAACACTGCGATAGCCATCTACTCTAGCCAGGGACCTACCGAGGAAGGGCGCATCAAACCCAATATTGCATTCGTGGGAAGCGATGTGATGGCCCCTGATGCCAATACAGGAACTGGTTATGTCGCACTGTCCGGGACCAGCATGGCTACTCCTGGAGCTGCAGGCGTTGCGGTACTGATGTTCCAAGCGAATCCTGATCTTTCTCCTTTCGACATCAGGAACATGATGCAGGAAACCTCTACTTACAGGCAGTGCCATTACATGGCTGCGAATGAGCCATGTGCTGAGGATGCTATACCTAAGAATCGCCAGAACAATGTGTATGGGCATGGACACGTCAATGCCCTCCCGTCAGTGGAGGAGGCAGCGAACTATCACTATGAGTTGAGCTTGTCACTCAACGTAACTCTAGACAGTCAGTATGGGATGGACAACAGGGTTCAGGTGGGACCCGGGGACTCCGTAGTCTACAACCTGGACGGAGCTATTCAACGGGTTCAGTGGAGAACCTGGGACATGCGGGACAATTGGATGGATCTAGCAGATTTTGATATTGGTGACACCCAGTTTGAAGTCACCCATGGCCTTCTCGTTGATAGGCTGAAGTATCTCCCAAACAACACGATTGAAGGAGAACAAGTAATTCTAGTGAGGGCGATTTCCGGGGATGAGGCTTCGACTAACCTAGCTGTGAATATTGACATCTCCGGTGAAGAGAAGATTGAGGAAGACGAGGAGGGCGGTTCGATTTCAGGAGTCTTAGTCGCGACATTGACTCTGATCATACTGCTATTGTTGGTTACCCTGGTCTTCGCCGCGATACAGCTCAGGGAAAGGGGATATTTCGATGGTGATGAGTTCTACGACGATATGGAGGATGTTGCTGAATCCATGTCGATAGAAGATGAGTCGGGCCATCCCTCTGGATAGCTCACAGCCCCTTTGCGAGCCTTGTTGCTAGTTCATTTGCGGCATTATTGCACTCTGCCTTCCTGAACCTACTGATGGCCTCGTTCCAATGCGACAGTCGGAGGTTCGGCTCTAGGATTCCCCTCCAGTACCACCTCTGTGCTGAGAGTCTCCTGAATGCTGCTATATCTTCCCTTAGTGGCATGTCTGATGCCTCTGAATGTGCCGAAACCAGCCAATCCGGAGGGGATTCACCACATGATTCCAAAGCAGCATGGATGATTCTAATTCTGTCTAACGGAGAGTCGCACTCTTCGATCACCTTGCGTGAAGCCTCTATGGCTTCTTGGGAAGCCATTCCCTGGTCTCTCGCCGCAAGCCTCGATCTGATATCCAACATCACTAGTCTTGGATTGTCTTGCCCCAACCTCCTCTCTATTGATTTGCGAGTCTCAGACGCCGTAGAGAGGTCATAGGAGCTGAGTGCGATCCCATGCCGAACTAGGTCTATTGCAAGTTTTGCTGCTTCGGTATCTGATTGGGAGAGTCCGGATAGGTCGATTTCTGATATCCTGGAAGATAGGGTTTCCGAGAGGCCCTTGGAAATTGTGCCAGGGAGCCTGTCATCATAGAGTCTGACCAGGGAGGATATCGATGCCCTTGCCCTCTCTGATGGCTCTAGTGCGGAGATGGCGTCCTGCTCGAGCCTGTCTGCTTCAGAGGACCTGCCTCTCATTCTGGCCGATCGTGCTGACAGAAGTTTCCTAGATGGGCCGTCCGGGAGTTCCGTAATGTGTGAATCCGCAATTTCCACTTCACCTCTCTCCAGTGCCAGATTGACAGCCGACTCCCTAATAGAAGCGTCTTCGGAGATATTTACAGCGCTTTCAAGCAGGATGGCCGCTGCTGAACTGTCATTCTCGGCAATTTCCTTAATGTTCTCTGAGATCCAGGAGATGTCGTTTTCGTCCCCACGCTCCATCCTGTGATGTGCCTCGAGCCTCCTAGCCCGGGTTCCTTCTATGACGGACCATCTTTCCGCGGCTTCGGAGTGCATGGCTGCTGCCTTTTCGCCTGTCCAAGAGGCTCTTCTGACGTTCCGGACCAGGTGATGAGGCTCTACTGACTCCCCCTTCCACCTCAGAACCGCGGAGTCATCAAGCTCCAATGTGCCTTCCTCGCCTTCCATCTCTGAAATCTCGAGGGGGATCGGCGAAAGTGATAGTTCGTCTAACGAGCTCAGTCCCTCGGCGCTGAGCCTTCTTATGACAGTGGACTGAACATATTCCTGGATTGCCTCGGCCCTCTCCGGTATTCCCTCCTCGGGAGACCATAGGCGGATTGCCAGAGGATGCCCCCCGAGAGCCTCGATGATCTCGCTTGCTGAGTCGGCATCTACCCCGGGTAGCAAGGAGGTAGCAGCCTCATTGTTCAATCCGCCAATCCTGTAGTCATCAAAACCGCCCAATGTACCAAACGGGCTTGGAGCCCTGACGATCACCAAGATTGGTGATGGTCCCGATGAGGCCTCTTTGAGCAGATCAGATACGGAGCCTACGTGCCTAGGATGTAATTCCTGCGACTCATCTAAAATTAGCAGTGTCCTTGCCGAGCTAGACGCTGATAATATTGCAGAAGGGTCCGAGGGTGCATTACCACCCAGCCACATGCTTCCTATCGAGGACACGTCACTGTCAATGTTGCATGATGCCCAACGGATAGTCCATCCTTTGTCACTGAAAGATTCGGCTACCGCGCTAGCTAGAGTGGACTTGCCTATCCCTGGAAGGCCGCTGAGGATGATGGATTTTCCATCTGAAAGTGAGGATGTGATGTGGTCTATCTCTTCGACGCGCCCACTTACCGATACCGGCTCAGGAACGGGGCCAAAACTCATTCCCGAGGTGGCAGTACTGACGTATCCCGATTCCTCCAACTCATGACGTCCTTTCAGGGTGATGTGAACTACGGTCCTACGGCGGCTTCCTCCGCCGATGACATGGGCACTTCGGGTCACTACCAGATCTCCCTTCTCCAATGAAGAGAGAGGGGAGTGGAGGGCGGATCGAACAACTCCTAGAGACTCTGCTAATCCAGGGAGGGAGAGGCTCCTAGGGACGTCCCAAGCTGTTTCCAAGGACTCTGAGAACTCACTCAGACGGGCAAGGATTCTCGTCTGCGCCTCGGTAAGCACGCACCTGTGGCGAGGCACGGGTTCATTGGTATTGACCTCGGGCGCATCAATGGAAATGCCAGTCGACAAGCCATCTCTTGACCTTCCCCGTAAGCCAGGGGTCTATCTCTTCACTAGGGAGGATGAAAGGGTAATGTACGTGGGAAAGGCCACTGATATCAAATCCAGAGTTTCTTCTTATTTCTCCAAAAATCCTGATCGGGAGATGATTCCTAGACTCGTTGCGGAGGCGGACAGGGTGGACTTCATTGTGACAAAGAGCCCATCCGAGGCCCTAATTCTGGAAAGGCAACTAATCCGTAAGCACAAGCCAAGGTACAACTCTCGAATGAAGGACGACAAGTCCTTCCCATACATTGCGATAACCTCGCATGATTTGCCCCGTATCCTGTACTCGAGACATCCTCCTGAAGGTTCGAAGCGTTGGGGACCATTCACTGATGCTGGTGCAGCAAAGAAAGTCGTAGAGCTCCTCAGAAGGTTCTTCGGGATCAGGGACAATCGAAACAATCTACCATTCGGCTACATCGAATCAGATGACCCAGGTGATTACCAACGAAGAGTCCGTGCGATTGTTAGTATCCTAGATGGTGATGCGGGGATCCTAATCAAAGGGCTACAGGACGAGATGGATGAGCATAGTAAGAATCTGAGGTATGAGGCCGCGGCTAGGTCGAGGAACATGATCGCTTCAGTGAATGGTACAATCTCGGAGCAGGCGATTCACAGTAGGTTCTACCAAGACTGCGATGCGATAGGCTTCGCTTCGACGGGTGACTCTGGAATGGTCACAATACTGCACGCAAAGGAAGGCGTGATAGAGGGGCAGACCGAATATCCACTGATTCACAGAGGCGATATATCGGAGTCTGTCTCCTGCGTCCTCGTCGAACATTACTCGAACAGGCGGCCTCCGAAGAGCATCCTAGTACCATCACAGGTCGGTGAATCGGTAGAGGCCTGGCTATCGGACCTCAGAGGCTCCAGAGTTGTAGTTAAGATACCGAAGAGAGGGGATTTGGCAAAGCTCCGCAGTATGGCTGACAGAAACGCGGAAGTCCTCGTAAGGCGTTCACGGAGGAGCAGTTCAGGGAGCCTTGAGCAGAAGGCGGCGGATGACGCGGCAAAGCTGCTTGGACTGGATTCACTGAACCACCTAGTTTGCTTCGATATGGCCCAGCTTCAGGGAGTGGAGCGGGTCGGGGCCTCGGTAGTTTTCAGAAATGGACGTCCTTCGAAGAAGGAATACAGGACGTACCGGGTGAAAACCGATGCTAACGACGACCTCAGGATGATGTCGGAGGTTGTAGAGAGGTGGTTGAAGCATCAGGACGAGTGGCCGGATGTGCTACTCTTGGACGGAGGGGAGACTCACCTGTCCACAATAGGTAAAATGCTCGAAAGCAGGATTCCCCGAGGGAGTTTCCTTCTCGCTTCATTAGCAAAGAGGGAGGAAACCCTCCATATCGAGGGGATGAGCCCGATGGTCCTCGATAGGAGTGGGCGCGTGCTAATCCACTCAAGGGACGAGGCTCACAGATTTGTCAACCAATACCATAGGAAAAGGAGGTCCAAAGGTGCGCTCAAAGATCCACTCGAAGATATCGAGGGACTGGGGGCGAAGAAGATTCAGTCACTACTACGGCATTTTGGAGGTAGGAGCGGGATTGAGCATGCAAGTGTGGAAGAGCTGAGGAGGACCCCTGGAATCGGTGGAGCAATGGCCAAGAGAATCAGGGACCATTTTCATCACTAGAGTCTGCTTCGTCAAAGAACTGCTCGTCGACTACGACGAGTTTCTCCTCAAGCTTCCCGAACTCGCGCTCCATCGTGACTTCCATGACCCTCGCCTCCTTCTCAGCGATGTTCTTCGTCCTCCTCTCCTTCCTCTCCTTCCTCTTTCTCCTAATTCTGCTGATTGAGAGGGAGATGAATACCAACAGTACTAACGCATAGGGGGCCAATTCCCCTACAAGGAAAATCCAGGTTACCTCGACTGAGTAAGTCACCTTGTCGGTATTGGCATCCCTGCTGCATTGTGCCCACGATTCCGCCTCGGGACAAATTGGAAGGGAGTAATTCAGGACTTGCCTACCATTCACGGTCCCGATTTCGCCTAGTCCCATCTCGCTTTCGAACGACACGATCCTGACTGAGTCGGGCATCAGAATGTGGAATCTCGCCGAGGACCTGATTGTCCCAAAGGACGTGTGCTCCATCAGGGGAGTGATCCTCTGAGTCACAGATGCGCCCTCGATTTGCATCCCCGTTTCTGTAAAGAATGGCATCCCATATGATGAGGCTAGTAAGCTGGATGCCCTCAGAACTATGGAGGCTGGTTGGATCGAGATATCCAGATCTTGCTGCCTCAGGGACATCGTAATCTCTGCATTACTGATTGTACTCGAAAGCCTGAGTGGTACCCTATCACTCATCTGAGGGTCGTTCCTCATCTCTATGTTGGAGAAGTCAGCGGCGAATGGGGTCTGTGAAAAATCAGCATTAAAGGTGTAATATCCAATCCCTAAATCTTGGTTTTTCAGACTTATTTCGCCTAGATCTTCTATAATCTCAGATGACGACTCTGTAAGGATTCTAGCGAGTTCCTGGATACCATCATTGGATATCTCGAAGTCGATTGGCTCATCCAGTCCGATGTCTATTGTGGATTCAAGCTCCGAACCTGCGAGAAGTCCCCCCTCCAGGCGGTCGCCCATCACGATAATTCTCCTTAATGCGTCAGAGGGAACTGGTAGGAGGTTGATTTCTTCCTCTCCCGGATCTATTCCCAAACGGTATATCTCCAATACCACTTCAGAATCGAAGTCCACTGAGACGGAGGAGGAAAGCTCGTGTATTGCGACCTTCTCGATGTCGATTGTCACATCAAAAGAGACGCATGTCTTCTGATTCGCTGCACAGATAAGATCTGGACTGTCATCCTCGCACGGATCTGATTCCAGGCATATTGGATGCTCCCACTCGAATGGACTCGATCCCACGAATCCTAGTTGCCTAGTTGGTCCTAGTTGGTTTTCCCTCTCGTCATTGTTGGGTATCTCAATCACGATCACATCGGGTTCGCCGATTGTTGAATCGAGCCATTCAGGTAGGAAAACTGAGATTGTCAGATCCGCCTCTGGGATGTTTTCAGGCATAATATCCCTCAACCACTGGACATCCATCTCGATGTTGAGTTCCAAGAGGCTGAGTAGGCTAGCCAAATCCTCGTCGTTTGTTTTTGAGAGGTCCAGGGTCGAGGCGTCTCCATCGCTATTCGACAATAAGTTCCCGATTATCCCTGCCAATCTCACCTGCGAAGGCGGAGTTGTACTACGGACCAATACCGGCCACTCATCCCCCATTGCATCGGCCCCATCAATGCAGTACCTAACCTGGAGTGCCTCATCACAGGTTTCCCCGGGGATGTGCCTGAACATGAGTCCCTCATTTGACGTGGAATCCACGAAGAAGGGTGAGCTGAAATCGACAGTGGTGCCGATAGCCTCAGAGAAGGACTGGGACATCTCACTAACGGGCAGACCATCCAGGATTGATGAGAGGTCTTGCTCGAACTCCTGGTCAAACATCCTGATTCCGTCAGAGGTGACCCATGGAAGTGAAAGCCTGCCGTCGTAGAATTCCATCCCCCACTGCGAAAGAGTATCATCACTGAGGTGATGAATGCCTATCTCCAAGTCGAACCTAGTGCTTGAAGAGTCCCTGGCATCGATTACGAGATTGATGTCCAGGGGTGCCTGTCGTTGCGAGTCGATGGATACTGTTTGGGTGGATATTGGCCTATGTTTCAGAGTTGTAATGAGGTCTTGGGTAGAAACGCCTGAGTCTATTGATGACTCCGTATTGTCAAGGGAAAGGACGGAGAATTTCTGTACGTTCCCATTGATGCTCCTAGACCAAATCTGACCCGGTGGCTCGACTTCCTTCGCCATTGCGTAGTCCGGGGGGAAGATGGAGAGGTCAATAGCGTGCCCAGGAGCTGCTGATGCGGTGAAATGCGACTCAATCTCCGCCCCCATAACGAGGATTCCCTCCATCATTCGATTCAAATCGGAGGTTGCTTCCTCCATTCCCATCCGTTCAGAGTCTACCTGCAGGAGGAGCGTGGATGCGAAGCATAGTGGTGGATAGAATGGATCATTCGGCATACCATTCACCTCATCTATGGAATCCTGATCTGAGTCATAGACACATTGTGTGTCCATCTGGTTCCTGAAGTCTATCTCAGAGATAGTGGAAATGGATGATGTGTTCGCAGTTGGGAAATTGACATCCACGTACTGCTCGATTACCTCCTCCACCCTTTCTATCATCCTGTCGGAAACGGTTGAGCCGCTTCGAAGAAGGGATTGGTAATTTCGAATGTAATCGGCAGGAATGCCATCTAGGGGGGTACTGTCGCCACCCAGCTCAAGATCCTCCAGACCCAAGTCCTGCCTAGACATCTCATGAACGGCCAATTTTACCGTCATGATAACCATCTCAGCGTCCTCTGACTCGACCTCTACCGTGGCCCTCATCCATTCCTGTCCGGGAGATGGATCCAATATCGACTGGTAATCGTCACAGATACCCTCGCTGCTGTTCCATGTGGAGCAGGTATCGTTGGAAACCTCGGGCTGACCCGGGGGCGGCGCGCCTGCAACGATGGGTGCGAGGAGGAGGATTACCAGAGCGAGGGCGTGGCGACGCACGCCCTTGGGGGGGCGCGCTGTACCATAAGTCTGAATCAGTGATGTTCTCCCATCGTATCGTATGTCTGATGGAGGGCCGCACGGGAGGCTTGCGGAGTCAGTTTCGGAATACCTTGGGATAAACCTGCCAGATTCATTGCCTAGGAAGTGGGAGAAGTTCTCCGATGTCGTGCTTCTTCCTTCAGATGCCTTCACCAGCAGAGATTGGGCAGAATTCAGGGGCCAGGGGCTATGGCAGGCTGTAGCGGATGGGCTAGGTGCGGCGAGGGTCGGTCAGATTGGCGAGATAACTGGCGATTACAGGGAGAGCGGGGTTAGGATGCTACTGGGAGATAACGACTGGGTGGTAAGGAGGGAGAGCGGGGTTGACTACGGTTACAGTATGACGAAATGCATGTTCTCGGCTGGTAATGTGAACGAGCGCAGGAGGATGGGGGAGGTAGTCAGTCCCAACGAAGTAGTTGTGGACATGTTCTCGGGCATCGGGTATTACTCACTCCCAGTACTCATCCACTCAGAGGCTGCTCACGTACACTGCTGCGAATGGAATCCTGAGGCAATAGACGCACTGAAGTGGAATCTGGACAGAAATGGGGTCAGGGAGAATTGTACTATTCACGAGGGTGACAATCGACTGTCATCTGGCATACTAAAGGGGATTGCAGATAGGGTAATCCTGGGGCTCCTACCCACATCAGAGGGAAGTTTCGGGTCATCCATAGAGATTCTGCGAGGGTCTGGCGGAACTATTCACGTTCACGGACTTTCCAAGGCAGATTCCCATAATGAATGGTCGGAAGAAGTTGTGAGGAAGTTTCGTAGACTGGATACGGGTTATGATTTCGAAATTTCTGATATCATTCGAGTAAAGAGTTACGCGCCAAAATGGGATCACTTAGTTGTGGACATACGAGTCAATTAGTATCCGTCGAACTCAAGTCGTTTGACCGGGACCCAGTGTCGTGGCTGAAGACTGGCTCAGGGGTGCTGCGGCTAAGTATAACCAGCACTCACTCGATTGTCGGGATGACTATCCCGCCATACTGATGATGCCAATTGACACCCTCTCGACGATTCTCGAGTGGACCTTCCAGTCCCTTCCTGACGAAATCCTAGTCGGCATGGATCCCGATTACAATACTCCACATCCAAGTGGTGTGGATGACATGTTCTGTGGAAGCGACCACTCGGAGGGTCTTTTCGCGGGACAAGGGTTCGTCCTCGGGCCGCCGCACCTGGTGAATAGAGGGGACTCTTACTCGGTTCACCATGTCCCTGAAGAGTGGGTCGATGGGGTCCTTTCCGAGGACAGAGGGGTCAGAGGGGGAAGATTCACCCACTGGATACACACTCATCCGAATGCTGTTGCGATCCCGAGTGGGGCCGATGCCGAGGCGGCTCAATGGACAGAGGGGTGCGACATGATACTCGGAGTGAGATATTCTCCGGAAGGGGTGCTGCCCTGGTTCGACGACGTGGAGGGGGCCAGGAGGAGGCTTACTCCCGAGGAAGTGGTCGAACAGGGGGATTCTGACTCGCCATATCTCGGAAGGTCCGTCACAGGCCATAGAATCCATGGATTGGAGATTATTGCATTCCACAGGACTGGCCTGGGCGTCAACCTGATCCTTACAGATCGGGAAGGGAGACCTATACTCACTGATCCCTGAAGATGTGCTCCCTGAAGTGCGATAATTCCTGGATGCTCCCCCTGATATCATCCAAAGCCCTGTGTCCAGATGGCTTGGAAAACCTAGGTGCCTTGGGGTACCAACGCTTCGCAATCTCCTTCACGGATGTGACGTCGACGCTTCGATAGTGGAAAAACTCGTGCAGCTCTGGCATATACCTCCTCAGGAAACGCCTGTCCTGACCTATTGTGTTTCCACAGAGTGGTGAAACCCCCGCCAGACAATGCTCCATGAGGAACTCCAGGGTGACCCTCTCTGCCTCGGCCATTGGAACCCCGTCTGACCTGACTCTCTTGAGGAGGCCGTTCTTGGTATGATGAGTCAGGTTCCAGTCATCCATCTTGGCTAGCTCTGACTCGGGTTGAGATATGGCCAAAGCAGGCCCCTCGGAAACTACTGTCAGGTCCGCCTCAGTTACAATTGTGGCAATCTCGATAATCGTATTCTCATCAGGGTAGAGTCCCGTCATCTCGAGGTCCATCCAGACCAGTCTGTCCTCCATGGATGCAAGACGACAGAGATGCTGTCTTGAGTGTTGGGGGGCCAGAATCATAGAGTTGACTGCTCGGGCATGCCCATGGCAGAAGTGAGTTACATCGGTCTTCTTAGGTCTAACAAGGCCTACAGAAGGCTGTTCACTGCCAATGAGATCTCATACATCGGCGATTGGTTCTCCATGATTGCCCTCTTCTTGCTGGCAGGTGAGGCATCGGATAATTCCCCGTTGGCCATTGCAGGGGTTCTCGCAACTAGGAGTTTCACTTTCGCCCCATTGGAGCCCCTTACCGGCATGCTAGCAGATCGTTATCCTAGGAAGTGGCTAATGGTGATAGGGAACGTTTGGTCATTCGCAATTCTAGTTCTCGCACTGTACTTAGGACTTCTTGACAGTCTGCTATCCGTATACCTGCTAGGCATGGCTATGGTCGTCGGAAGGGCGATTTCCTCCAACGCCGAGTCCGCCTACGTTCCCAACATTTGCACCCGGGACGAGTTGCTTTCCGCTAATGCGCTTTCTTCTGGGGGGTGGTCTGCAGCAATGGGAATCGGGGCCGGCATAGGTGGATTGACAATATCGAAGTACGGCATAGAGACGGCGCTGTG
>CERS01100274.1_pt1 | contig 21162 bp, 23 predicted proteins | sample 356251 | NCBI WGS metagenome assembly CERS01 (sample SAMEA2621020, study PRJEB7988) | marine metagenome | isolation source: saline water (ENVO:00002010), including
TATTCATTTATTTATTCATTTATTCATTTATTCATCATCACTTTTAACCTTCTTCTTTACTGGTTTGCGTTTCTTTACAACCGGCTCTGCAACTGCCACTTCATCTTCCTTCGCTTCTTCAACGCCGGGTACATCATCATCTGAATCTTGAACCATCGTATCATCATCCTCATTTGTTACCACTTCATTCTTAAGACGAGACTCTTCTGTTTCACTAAGATTAATATGACACTTCCCAAGAAGACTTGCACGCGGTTGTACCATTGCTTGCACCAGTTTCCATGTTGTACCAAATTTACCGTTCGCAAACCAAATACCACCACACTGAATAACAGCACCAATATTTTGACCCTTATCAATAAGATTCATCGGTAGAATACCAGGATTATCAGGATTCGGAAAAATACGCTCCCGCGCCGTATTATACAGCTCCATCTTGAAAATAGATTCATAATATTGAAGTTTAACACGAAGTGTCGGCTTGCGTGTAGTATCAGGCTCTAGTGTTTCTTGATTCTTAGGATATTTCAGCATCGGCGTCCAGAGAACATCAATCTGTTCAAGTGTCATCTTCTTTCCAAACCAATCCTTGCAATTTTCTACCGCATCCTGTTTAATCTTTGACTCAAAATCCGATAGATTTTTAAGTAGCTTCTCCGTATCCGCAGAATAATTCGAATCTTGTTCACGAGGAAATTGCAGAGATAGATCATAACTCTTATTACCACGTCCTTCAAAATCATTCTCATTAATACCCCAGGTCAGCATAAGAGGTGTACTGATACTAATTTTACCTTTGCATGCTGTACTCAGAATCCCAACATTTTTTCCACCCGATTGATTAATCTTAGGTTTGCAGTACGATACATCTTTTGTAGAAAACTCTGTTCCATTAATACACACACTCATATTATATATCTAACCACCATACTCTTTATATATATTTCAATTTTTATATTAATCCCTCCTAAAATCATCATAAATATGTATTATTTATATTTATTTATACAGTTCCAACTTAAATATTTTGTATCATTACATTATAACAGTTAAATTCATCCATTATGGATTTACAAAAAAAATACCATTGTGTATTTTGTAATTATACTTGCAACAAAAGCTCAGACTTCGACAAACATCTCGAAACTATTAAACACCACCAACGCGCTACATCTACTACAAATAATAATAACACATTTACCAATAAAAAATACAAATCACCTAATTTCAATAACCGATACGTATGCACATGTGGAAAAGAATATTCACACAGACAATCATTAAATAAACACAAAAAAAAATGTAACATCCTAGAAGAAAAAATTGATCAAATTCTAGAAACAAATAAAATCCTTTTACTCGAAAACCAACAAATCAAAAAAAGACTCGAACAACAACCTACACAAATCAATAACTCATTTAATCTACACCTTTATCTCAACGAAACATGTAAAGATGCCCTTAATTTACAAGAATTCCTATCCAATATACAAATTCAACCCGCCGATTTCGATACCGTTCGCGACGAAGGCCTCGATTATAGTGTCACTAACATCTTTCTCCAAAATTTAGAAGAACTCGAAAATAATAAACGCCCAATACAATGCACCGATATAAAAAGAGAAATTGTATACGTTAAAGACGAAGACGTATGGCAAAAAGATGACGAAAATAACAAAATTAAAAATTCTATCATTGAAATGCAAAAAAAACATCTAAAAGGTATCACACAATTAGACAACACCAACCAAGACCCTTACGTTGACATTGTATCAAAAGTTACTACCGATGTTAACGTTAACGCTATCAGTAAATCCATCATGAAAAAAACAAAAATCGATAAAGGAACTCCTTAAGAGAGGGGAAAGGAACATAGGAACATCCTCCTTTGTTCTAGATTTATTAGACTATATTTAAAGTAGGAGGTTAGGATGAACCTATGTTCCCATCCCATTCCACCTTAAATGTATCTGATTCATTTAATATATCTACACCATACTCCCTCTGCATATAACATCTAGCACAAACCAATACATCCACATAAGAATTATGTAAATTTTTCGGTTTATTATCATATATTTTTTCGTACAATTCACACAATGTAGGATATTTAACATAACATACCCCGTCCCCACCCTCCTTCTTTATATCACAAAACCCCTTATATTCTTTCATTGTACAAAATATTTTCCTTTTAGGAAACAATGAATATATTTTATGTCGTATGTTTTCTACAATCATTACTTTCTTATCAAATGATATATTATGTCCCACAATCAAATCAACACTTGATAAATTATCGTTCAACTCTATCAACGAATCTTTCATAGATACCCCTTCTTCACGAGACCGCTCCCTTGTTATACCATGCATTGATATACTTTTATCACTTATAGATACATCTTCATTCAAACATATTACACTATCGAATGTATGAACTACTTCTTTTTTATCTGTATCAAATATTATATAACTCAACTGTATTACATATGGCCATTTATGTGTATCGTATATTGATGTATTTCTTCCTTCCGGTAACCCTGTAGTTTCTGTATCTAAAAATAAAACAATCATTAACAAGTATTATTATACTATTATTATTCTTATTCATTATATTTTCAATTTTTTTATCATATTATTATAATAAAGAATTATGATTATTTGGGTTATATTTATTATTACCATTGTTATTTTATTGTTATTATACTATAAATTTAATCCATCCATTTATCCTTTTAGTAACTATATGGTTGAATCGTTCAATAATTCACCATGGAAACTTGTTACCGTCATTGAAAATGGCGTCACATATAATAATCCATGGGATGGAACCGGCGCCCCCAATAGCGTATTGATCCCTGGTGGACTAAAAACTATATCTAAAACCGACGACGGTAGTGATTTAGAATTATTATTTATCCTCTATGATAAAAACCTACTTGATTCCGGAAGATGGTATATAACCAATACTGACCTATCTATCGCTTTCAATGGTACATATACAAGACCAGGTACTGTTGGAAAGCACGCTGGACGCAGTAATGATAAAGCAGTCGATTACAAATACTATGAAGACGGATACCGACTACCACCTAATTATAGTAGTAATCTCATTTACGAATATATTTTTAAACACCCTATTACTAGAGATATAACACAATCTAATGGAAATATAACACCAAAAACATTATTTTCAAATCTAGCTCATAAAGACGGCTTATCACAAGCAAGTTCTTTAGATGCAACATTTGAATCTGCTGCTATACTTCATAATGCAACTGCACCATCCGGCGCTGTATTTAATGGCACCCACGACTATCTTCACATCGGACGCGCCACCGCCCAGACGTTGGGTACGGCAATCGATATCACTATTGGTGGTCCAATGACCATCGCGTTTTGGGCTAAATTTGAAGACAACGCCACGTGGGCAAGATTATGCGATTTTTCAAACGGTCCAAACGCCGACAATATCATTATCTCGCGCTACATCGCCACATCCAAAATACATTTTTCCATTCGACACGGCGCCTCGTCGAAAGCCATACAAGTTGGAAATATTGTAAACAATAAGTGGACACATATAGTAGGTTCTGTATCTGGTTCAACCATGAAATTATATCAAGATGGGGCTTTAATCGGTAGCATTAACAATGGATGGGAACCCATCCCTATGGTCCGTAATAATATGCTTATTGGAAAATCTGCATGGGACCCTGACGATAAATTATTCAAAGGTATTATCGGTTCTATGCACATATGGAATACAGCCTTATCCGATAACGATATTAATACTATTTATAATCATGGAACCCATGGCGAAACCCCGTATAAATCCTATGATCCGGGTCCACTGTGGCACGGGCGAATTCAACAAGCGAATAAGAGATATAGATGGTCCTTCATGCAAAACTGGAAGACCGACCCTGGTTTTATGATGTACACCGGCTCACAACACGCCGATTCACCTTTCGGCTCTTTACATTCATCCGCCAATGCCATAAGTCATTTCACACATAATAAAGATTGGCGACCACACCATCATGGGCGATTGAACACGTCATGGAAATACTTCAAAGTATTTGTTAAAATTAACCAAAGTGAACATTCGTGGCAACAATTCGCACAACCAGACCCAAATTTAGGTAGATCATTAATTAAACTTCCCGAAAAAGGACATGCCACTACACGATATGAAAGAAGTCCCATCGCTAAATTAATGTCCAATATCTACAATTATATGCTCGTCGATGGCGCAACCGACCGCAAAACACTTCTAAACCTTGTCAATACTTCTAGCGAAGACGATGACGACAATCTTAACAATGTATCCCTTGTCAACAGTTATAATGATTATGAAAAAGTAACTTGTAATGGTACGGTAGCCCATCGTGACGAACCAGGATGGCGAGGCTCGAACGCCAATGATGGACGTTACGCATCAGCACATACTTTTGGAATAGGTAGAGAACCTATTTGCAAAATTAAAATAAATGGTTCATGTGATAAATTTCCCAACGCACCCAAAAATACTTGGTTTAATGATAACGAACATGGCGGACCAACTCCAACAACATACACATCATGTGCTGCCAGACGAAAATCGTGGAGCTCTGCAACTTCTTGTGCTCATGATAATATAGACATGAGTTTTAGCACATATACTAGTACTCCTAATAGTATTGATGATTGGTTTAATAATATATGGTTTGATGGTTCAAATGTTTTGTACGACAAAAAATCTCCATATAAAGCAGCAATATATGGCCATGATAACGATTTGTTATATGTACCACAATGCAACAAAGCAAAAACCAACAAACCCTGTGCATCAAGCGGAGGTACAAATATGCAAAAATATCACGATTTCATTAATCTTGGCCCAATTTTTCCAACCCCTAACACAGTTGAAAAATGCGCCAAAGCTTGTAATGCACATGGCTATTGCAGATCGTTCCGATTCGGAAACTACAAATGGGGTAATCCTAATAAAGGCGAATGTCATTTAACCAAACATGATACATGGTGCGATAATAATGGTAATTACGATTATTATCAAAGAGTTGGCGCATCAAAGTTTAAACAAAAAACTCGCCCACGAATACACGACAACCCAATTGCAGCTATTGGACGTTACAAAAAAATAACATGTGATAAAAAACTGGGATATGACCCTAAAACTGGTATATCCGAGGGTTCGTCAGTACCTATTTGGCTTCTTCAAGATACGTCTGGTCAATACCTCGATAATAATAATAATTTTCCATGGTACAAAACGACTGTAGGCAAATGTGCACAGTACTGTGAAAATCATGAAGATTGTAACTCGTTTAGATTTGGAGTGGGCGATGCGACAAAAGACGCGTGTGTTCTCGATAGAGTTCTTGGATTTTGTCAACCTAATGCAGCATGGGACCATTATATACTCAAAGACCTGTCTGGAGGAATACCTCCGAGTGAATATCATAATAATGATATATTATTAACAAATATGATTACCGACAATACTAACAACATTACTGATTTATCACAAAATGTATTTTCGTTTTCTACCAACATAAGTAATAATACTACCGACATAAGTAATAATACTACCGACATAATGAATAATACTACCGACATAATGAATAATACTATTGACATAAGTAATAACACTACTGACATAAGTAACAATATTAGAGACATAATTAACAATACTACCAACATAATTAATAATACTGCCGACATAAGTAACAATACTAGTAACATGAGCGATATATCACAAAATGAACTAGAGCAATTACTTTCCATGTGGCAAAATACTGATGATGTAGATATGGCAGATGTAGATATGGCAGATGTAGATATGGCAGATGTAGATATGGTAGATGTAGATATGAATCGTTTAACTTGGCCTTATCATAATCCATGGAATTAATCACCAATATTATTTATTTATTTAATTATTTAATTATATTTTTATTATTATAATAATATAATGACAACCCACACAATTTTTGTTACAATTATATTTATTTGTTTGATTGTTATTTCCATCTATATATTAAAACCATCAAATAAGCCATTATCCGCATACTCTATTGAATTCAGAGGCAAAGATTTATCAAATTATAAATCATATATAGAAACTTGTAAAAATTTAAAACGTCAGGTTATTAGAATGAGAGAGTATATATTTAATCGCATATCCAATCATTTTAATGTAATTGAATCTTCGCAGTTTGCTATGACACCAGAACTAGCCGAAGAGCTCGCCAAAGCCGTCACCGCCAGCCCTATGGATGCACCGCACCTTTTTAACATTTCTGGTATACCGGACTCAATCGATGCGGGCGGCAAATCACGCTACTACGAGGTATGTCTCCTGAAAGGTACAGTAGCAAGTAGAGACCAATGTTATAAACTTACAATACCATGTCGAGGAGTCGATAAGTTAAATACCAAGGGACACTCTCTGGCAACGCCTTCTCTGTGCGCCGGAAATGATCATGTGATGAACCCGACGGCCGACATGATGACGCAAGCCTTGTACGCAAATCAGAGTAACCCCGAAGAACCAAATTTTGTATTTGAAACAGTAGATGGTCAGGCTAATGGAAGACGAATTGCTACAAGGGGTGGAGTTAAGTCTAGTAAAGGCGAACCTTGGGAAACGGACGACTTTCAAATGATGGTGCTTCGCGCCCAGGAATATATTAGAGAAATCAGGGCGGGCGACGGCGATTATGAATCACCCGAAACCAAGTCCGTGGAATGGGACGCTGAGCTCATACAACGTGTTGATGCGATACAATTAGCTCTTCAAGCATTAGAAAATGATTTAGATAATCGCATTGACGCAAGATTTCATGATACCCTTCACAGCTTTCTTCCCGATTGGGAAGAGCTTTTACATTCGGTAGATAATACAAATCAAGCATATGAGGATCTTGTTTCCTCATTATTTAATGACGATACTGGTTTTTTTCATACAGATAATATTGATTACTCGCATCTTCGAGATTCGTACGTTATACCAGAATTAGATAAGGTGAAGCGTGATATAGATATTTCTATAAATGATGTAAGCGGTGCCCTTAGTACATTACAATCACAACATGATACATCTTATAATAATCTAACAATCGATATAACCGACACCTCTGATAATTTAACAGACTTTCAAACAAATGTAAATACTAGGTTCGGAGTCATTGAAGGTAATATTGATGCAAGTTTCACGGCGTTCTCTAATGATATCAACACTGCATTACAAAGCCAACTTTCTAGTGTGTCTCAAACAATAGACGATGTAACATCAGCTATTATACCATACACAGAATTTAGAGATGATATTCGTAAAACATATTTGTCATCCCATCTAGCATCCCATCATGACGAATAACCTACCGATAATGATTCAACTAAATAAATTCTATTCATATAAATAATAATTATAAAGACAAAACTATTATTATATATATATATATATATATATAATGTACATAAGTAAGTTAAATCATACCATAATTTCAATTGTACTACTTCTAATCATTTTTATAGGAACTTTGTTAGCTGAAATAACAACTGTCGAAACATTTGATGGGAATAACACCACAGACCCCCCTGTTGAGGTATGTTCAGATCCTAATAGTGAGGATTGTGACTTATTAGCAGTAGATTCACTTGCATTACCTATTGGCCGTCGCAATATCCTATTACATAAAATAGAGAGTGAAGGTAATACAAGTGATAATTTAGCAAAATTATGTGATATTAATCTAGAATTAATAAGTCAATGTCAACAATTTTGTACTGGGGATATAGATAATAATAATAAAATCGCCCGCGGGTGCTATAATTATTGTTTAGATGCTTCAGGCATTGATAAAACACACATATACAAATGTGATAATATGCATGGATACACGCGCAGCGGCCGCGGCTACGACGATACTAGTGGCAGCGATACTAGTGACAATAATTCAGCTGCTATTGCAGCATTAAATAAATGTAAAGTAGATTGGATTAACAGTGGTATAGATGTAACTAGTCTCCCTTCAAAAATAGACCCACTAGCAACAATTAATGAATTTGGCATTGACGCGTCATCAATTCCATTGCCAGACAATGAGTTAGATTATAACCACTTGTTTTATCGATACCGCCTTAGTACGAATCAATAAAAATCATCATTTAATAAAGTTTTAACAAATTTTTTTTGTATATATATATATATTAAATGCAATTTCCAAATGTCTTCATAAAAAAACACCATAGAATTATTATTCTTTGTTTAGTAATAGCCCTTTTACTTTCTTTATTATACCCATATGTACCACGTTTTTCATTAGTAGAATCAATGATAGCTAATGATGTTGATAATTCATCGGGAATTAATGTACCAATTCCATCTAGTTTACCAAGTTCATTGAAAATGAAACCAGAACAACCAGAACAACCAGAACAACCAGAACAATCTTCAACTAGAACCGATTCGTGTCCACCATGCCCACCTTGCGGTAGATGTCCGGAACCAAACTTTGAATGTAAAAAAGTACCCAAATATAGAGATCTTATGATAAATGATCATGCACAAATTCCCAGACCAATCAACCCAGAATATACAACATTTGCTGTATAAAACCATACATGAAAATTGAAATAATATAGTTTTGTCAACTATATTATTATTAATATAATCATAAATTAGTAACGGTATGATGGATAGTCGTATTAACTACAAAACTAACGAAATGGATAATAACACACCCAAATCTAAAGTTAAGCGTTCATCCATTATGACTATATTATTATCATCCATGCAAAATAAATCAGTAAAAGGTAAAAAATCATCCTCGCCCCACTTCGAAATTAAAACTAAAACAATTAATGATTGTGCAAAACTTATTGTCAGTAAACAATTTGCATACGAACAATCGTCTAAAAATAAAACACATTATTAATAATTATTTGTTTTCAGTACGGCGAGTTTTGTGTAAGTCTGTAGGGGGTTTCTCGCCACATAAATATACGTATTGTTATTGGCTTTTGTAGGGAGGTAAAATAGGAAATTCAAAACGGCGAGTTTTTGCGGAGCCATTTTGGACTTACACAAAACTCGCCGTTATAAGGCTTCGATTTTTCTTTAAAAAATTTATGGTAACAAAATAATTTTTCATGATTTTTGCCTCCCTACATATCAGTCACAATCGTTTTTTTTAAAAAAAACACAAAAAAAAATTTTGAAAATCCGATTTTGGACATTTATTTTTGTCCATTTTTGAGATTTCCAATTTTTTTTTTCAAAAAAACACAAAAAAAACAAAAAAGCGGGTTCTTATGATAAATATCGATTATATACCCCAACCCCCAACCAACTGCTTTGATTTAGGTGCAAAAACATAAAAATAAGAGATATATTATATTATACCTAACAAAATATATATTAAATATAATCCAATCCTTCAAAATTGAATCATATTTATATAAGTATAATTGAAAATATTATAAAGGTATATAATCATAATGAATAGATTACCCGATAGTGCTTTATACTTAATAAATCTATATGCTGGTGTAAAATACCCAGTAAGATTGCTTGAAGATATAAAATATAAAATAGTTGATAGGAAATTAGATGAATTCAAAAATAAAGTAGAAGAACAATTTATGCTATATAGAAACTTTGTCGACGATATTTCATTTGAAGAATACATCAATATTATGTTAACACATGAAAAGAAAAAGGAATACATACATTATTTTTCAAATTGCGAATGTTGTCCACGTCACACATATACAGGAAAAACTAGGGTTTGTGAAAAGAGACTGACTATGGTGTATATTCACGACAGCGATCTAACTACACATCAATGTGGTTGTCCATGTAGACATTTTCGACGATTCATTCAAAGATCAGAACAATAACTTATTATTGTTATGATATTATGTAATCCATTTAAAAATATAATTGTATATAATTGTATATGAATATCAAACTAATTTTTTTAACTTATTTATCTCATTGCGCTGCTTTTTTATCTAATCCATTAAAATCCAATTCCAAAAATCGTATTATGAATAAGTCACCTAAAATGTCTATTATAGTATTCGGTGCAACAGGTGCGACGGGACAAGAGGTGGTTGTACAAGCCTTGAATAAAAAAGAAAATGTTATTGCATTTTGTCGTGATGAATCAAAATTAACTCAACCCCCTGGTACATGTGGAATTGACGCTACACCTAATTTAATAACCGATAATAAATTAGTTAAATGTACGGGCACTGTTACATCACAATCTGATGTAGATAAAGCATTTTCGCGAGCCCCTACTTATATAAAAGGTGTTGTTGTTGCACTTGGTGGTAAACCAGACGAGGTTGGTTATGATATGTTAACAAATGGTACCCAATGTATTATCAATGCAATGAAAAAGTATAATGTGAAACGAATTGCGGTTGTTACTTCTATTGGGGTTGGAGATTCTATTAATCAAGCACCAATGTTTTTTAAGTTAATAATGCGTACCGTGATGAAACCGATTATTAAAGACAAAAATCGCCAGGAAGAGCTATTTTTAGAAAGTTCAAGTGCACCGGGCGCTGATTTAGAATATACAATTGTTCGTCCCGGAGGACTTAACTTCGACCCACCTACAAATAATGTGAAAGTAATTAATGGTATAGCCGGAAAAATTCCTCGGGCGGATGTAGCCAATTTTTGTTTAGACGCTGTACTAGAAAAAGATTTCCAATATCTTAGAACAACACCAGCAATATCATCTATATTTGATTAATGTATATATATAATATTCTCATATATAAATGAGCGAATTGTTAATAGCCGAATTAAGTGAGTTGTTTAAAAGAGGAAAGAGGGCCGAGAATAATAGTGCATTGACTGGATTGGGAGAGCCATTGGGTATAATTTTAAGAAAAGCAGGTCATGTTGAAGAAGAGCGTTTAAATGATTTAGTTTTTGTTTTTAAATTTAGACCAGACGAAGAAATATATATATTTGTAAACGTTCATTTAAATTATGATGGTCCTGTAATGGGTTCGGCATATGTGTATACAACTGATAACGTGGTATATACCAAATTAGACGAAAAAGTAAATATGAAATGGAATTATACTGGCAATCGCAAATCTAATATACTTGATAAAACATTTATACCTAATGGGTGGTCAACTGAAATAAGTAACCTTAAAAATGGACTTGAACTATTACGTAAAACATTCAAACATCAGTGGATGCTTCAACTTGTATATCCACACATATCTCCAGTATTCAATATTAGACATGCTTATCCAAAATTAATAACAGAAGAGGGTGATGAGCATAATGAAGTTACAATAGAGAATACTGATAATATAGGCGAACAAATAAACAGGATTATAGCAGATGGAAGGCGCCTTACAATGGAACAGGCGGAAATGTTAAACGAAAGAATATTACACACAGGTGTACCACACATAGGAAATTACAAAAGCGGTGCTCAACCCACATATACTTTATTAAATATTGTAAAAAATTTTAACAGTATTACAAGGACCAATCCCGATTATACAATTAATAATGATCCATATGCTGAAATATTACCACCTCCACACCGACAACAACAACCTCCACACCGACAACAACCACCTCCACACCGACAAGAACAACCTCCACAACGACGACAACCACCTCCACAACGACGACAACCACCTCCACAAATAAGTGAAATCCCTTCTAGTACTCCCCGTCCTGAACGTTTAAGATTGACTTTGTTGCCGAGAACTTCTTCTAATCCACCAGGGGCTCGAGGAAGAACAAGAACAAGAAAAGGAAGAAAAGGAAGAACAAGAAAAGGAAGAAAAGGGAGAAAAGGAAGAAAAGGGAGAAAAGGATCAAAACGTTCAAAATAGACGACTAATACAAATAATATATGTCTTATGGTGAATTAGTAATTGATGCATCTAAGTTATATGATTCTATCAACAATTTCAAGTTATTGTTTTTGCAAGTATGTCCAAAAACCATAACCTTTTTTTTCCTTAAATATCTTATTGATTCGGGGTTTAGAGCAGTCCAATGAAAGCTAATAAATTTTATATTAAATTTTTGGATATAGTAGGATAAAATAGTTTCATCGAATATATTTTTTGTAATAAGACCCAAATTAAGATTTGAATTATAACAATTAAAAGATTCTAACACGAAAATGTTGGTACAACCGATATATACATTTTCTAAATTTGGGTATTGAGATAAAACTTTGTTTAAAAATGCACAAATAAATCGGCTATTAGAGTCAATGCGTAAAAATATTTTACTTGTATTATTTGTTAATGATTCTAAAAAACTTTTCAATCCAATAATATCTGGGTCTAATTCAATTATTTCATGAAAATATAAAGATGTTAATAATTTATCTTTTATGAAATTTTTATTTGATATGAAGACTACGTTGTCTTGTGATAATTGGATATTGATCATGATATTTTTGTAATGGTTATTAATTGTTGAATACAAAACCTGTTTTGTAACATATGTTATTTCAAACATATATTATTTAAATAATTAAAGATATCTTTTAAATAAGAAAAAATATGTGATTTATTTTTGAATATTTATTATAATTTAATTATGATTGTTTTGTTTTTCCTATATTAGTTGTGGACACGTTACCATTTTTGTTAATACCAATACGAATTGTTTTAATATTATAATTATTTGTTATTTTTTCACTGGATTTGTTAGTGTATTCAATGAAGTTTTTGAATTCTTCAAGTTTTACAATCATCAAATTGAATTGATTCAAACATGTATCGTCATTTGGTTTGATGGTCAAGATATTTTCAGGAAAACAATGTTTAATATAATTCAGAAGGTCAATTCCGAGTTCGGTAAATAGTTCCCAAATATTGAGTTGAGCAGTCACACGTTTTCGTTCAATATCGTTTTTGTAAAGTTTGCTTTTGAAAGTCTCTGTATCGATATCATTTAGCATAAATTTTATACGTGTTTCAGTATTGTCTTGGTATCGTGTAATAGAACGCCTAAAGTCTGGTACAGTGACTTCTGTAATATGCGTAATAGCTCGTGTTAAATGTAGTAATAGGTGATGATAGTATTCATTTTTAGGATGTGATGTTTTGTATTTAGGATTTAGAATAATAGACCGAAAATTAGGTGCGGTTATGTATCGTAATATATTGTATGGAATACCACCACACACAACATCACCCGGATTTCTAGGGATAGGCCTCTGGTTATTATTTTGCTGCAAGTATAGAATATATTCAGGATTATGAATAGGCCCTGTTTCGATTTTGCCGGTAACCCAATCAAATGCTTGCTTACATTCGGGACACCACATCTGGTTACATCCATCTATTTTTTGAATTCGCTCACCACAAGAAGGGCATCCCTTTGTACTATTCTTAATAAGTTCGGCTGTTTTGATCATGTCGGGGTCGCATATATGTTGTGTGTCTTTATTTTCTCCAACGAACTGTAGACAAGTTGGGCACGTGTAACTATTGCACAGACCACATTTATATGCAGTAGATAGAAACCCTTTGCATTGTTCTTTACTACACCGCATAGTAAATTTGTATTTATTTTCGGGGATAGTGTTTCGGAGGGTTTCGATATCTCTGCGTATACGATTATATTCGCGTTCGCGTTTATATAATTGTTGTCGAATTAGAATAATTTCTTCACGAACTTCATTAAGTTTTTTGTCTTTGATCCGTGCTTCCTTTTCGTTGGTAGCCAGTGCCATAGTAGATGGGATTCTACTTATTTCTAGATCGTATAGTTGAGTTTTGCGGTGTTCTTTATATTCTTTATTTACAAATGAATGGTTTAGATTAGTTGACATAAATTCATCGTCGTATGGCTGCTTACAAGCCATACAATGTGGGTCATTATATGAGTTCAAAATATATGTTCTAATGCAGGTTTTACAAGCGGCGAATCCACATATAGTGGAAGAACACTTTACAATTTTTCGGGTACTATTATTAATTTTTTCGGCACAAATATCACAAATAGTAGTCATTTGGTGTATAATGTAGTTATATAATGGTTAATATTTCAATTTTATAAGATTAATGATATTGTAAAACTTATATATTGTAAAACTTATATATTGTAAAACTTATATATTGTAAAACTTATAATATAAACAATATATAAATAACAAAGAAACAATGAATAATAAAACTAGACGTAATTTAAGATGTCATCCAAAGATAGGAAATATATTTAGTCGCAATTCGCAATGTTATCCTGATGAATTATACAAAGATATGAAAAAACGATGGAATAAAAAAAACGCTGGTATAAAAAGTAGAAAAATACATGTATCTGATAATACATTGATAAAAGATAGATTATATAATTTGAATCCCAATTGTGATAATGATATATGCATTTTAAAAAATGTGTACCCTAAAGAGACGGTAAAAAAGTATATGAATTATTATGTACCTATTGCAAATTGGACAAAAGACCCAGCACTTTGGTTGAATACCACTGATATAGAGAATGTATTAAAACAATATGAAGAAGTATATCCATCATTTACATTTTTAGGAGTATGTCCAATAGATTGGGAATTAAGAAGAAAACGTGAAGATGAATGTATATGTAAGAGATATTGCGAATTAAGTTTACAGGCCGAAAAAGATAAAGGATATACTAAAATAGGAGGAGTTTTCAATTTAGATGAACATGATGAACCTGGTTCTCATTGGGTTGCTTTTTATATAGATTCTGTTAATAAAAAATTTAATTATTTTGATAGTGAAGGAGGGAGATGTCCAGACCGGATTAAGAAATTATATCATAATTTATGTAAAAGTCCAGAAAATAAGTATTTAACATATGATTCGAATTATAAAGTAAAACACCAATATACTAATTCAGAGTGTGGAATATATTGTATTTATTTTATAATAGATATGATAAGAAATAATGATTTTAATAAGTTCAAAGCAAAGAATAAAAGAATAAAAGACATAGAAATGAAAAATTTAAGAAATATATATTTTAATTTATTGTAACATCGCATCTACAGACAGGACAAAGCTTACTTAATGTAAACCAAAATACTAAAGGGCTTTTTTTAAAATAATGTCCACATCTATTTATGCGTAATATTTCATCATTTGATTCGAATTGTTCTAATGAAATAGGACATATATTACTAGCATTTGGGTCGTTGATATCAGAAAAACTTATATCTTGTGCCACCGAAGATATGTCTATAATAGATTCATTGTTTGATGTATCAGTATTCATATTTACAATATTTAAAATATTTTGAAGAATGGGATGTACATCATTAGTGTTAATTGAAGTAGGTGTCTCATTATTAGACAAGTCGTATAGGTCTGATAGAGAAACAGTATTAAATGATAATGTAATGGGGGAATCATTGTTACGATGTTCTCTTTGAATGACAGTAAACATTCTAGAAATGGAATTTTGTTGTGCAGCAAGTAATTGCATAGATTGAGATAAAACATTTAGTGTTTGACAGTTAATAGACAATTGCGATTGAAGTATATTTTGTAATTGACTATTATATGTCATATGTTATATAGAAAGGTATTAATATAAATATTTATACCTTTTTCGGCATTTAAAATTCTGAATAAATATATTGTGTGTTTAAATATGTTTATTAAATTATTTCCTCCGCGCCGCACTCACCTGATTCCAAAACCCCCTGAGTGTCCCCACCCCGCCGCGCATTTTCTTAGTTTTGTTGGAAGTAGGGAATTTAATTTTTGAGAATTCTTTTCTAGATAAAGTTTTATCATTATTTTTGTCATATTTTTTAAATAGTTTTTTAGATTTTGTGATTGACATACCTTTTTTCTTGCAATATTTTGTGAATTCTTTTAACGAGATTTTGCCACTTTTGTCTGTGTCTATTTTATCGAAAAGTTTTTTATATTTTTTACCGGCTTTTCCTAGAGGGAGTTTAGTATCTTTGATTGCTTTATCTATAAGGCGTGTTTGTTCTTTTGGGTTTTTGTTTTTAACCGCGGCCGTGAATAGCAGAGCATCGGTAATAGAAACCATGGGTATTTTAGGGGCTGGTTTTTTTGATTGAGACATATTTATACATAATACTAAGAAAAAAAAACGAAGAAGGAAGTCCTAAAGATTTGATAAAAGGCATCTAAAAATAAAAGATAATAATTATTTAATGACTGGTGAATTAACCACGTTGAAAAATGTTGGTAATACATGTTATATAAATTCAATAATACAAGTTTTAAGACATACAGAAATAATGAACGATATGTTAGATAATATGTCGCCTAATATATTGAATAAAGAAAGTGCGACGATTTTACGCGAATGGAATTTGTTGAGAGAAACAATGTGGAAACAACGGTGTGTGGTGAGTCCTTACAGGTTTCTTCATTATATTAGAGAGGGATGTAAAACGAAAAAAGTAACAAGTAATTTTGATCAACAAGATGTTGGCGAGTTTTTGATAATATTGTTAGAAGAATTTCATGACGGAATAAAACGGAATGTACGAATGGATTTTACAGGACATGTAAGAAATAAGAAAGATGTATTGTTTAAAGAAATGTATAAAGAGTATAAAAGGTTGTATGAAAAGAGTTATTCAGAAATAATAGATATATTTTATGGTATGCAACAAACGGTGATATCAAAATTAGATACAAAAGAAATACTATGTAGGAAGATAGAACCGATAATGATATTAAATTTGGCAATAATAAACAGTGAAGTGAAGACGTTATATGATTGTATGAATGAGTATTGTAAGTCCGAGATATTATGTGGTGATAATAAATGGGAAAATGAGAAAACGGGATTAAAAGAGGAGGTATCGATAACAACAAAAATAGTATTAGCTCCAAAAATATTGATAATATCACTAAAAAAATATGTTAGTGAAAAGCAATTAATTACGTTTCCATTGGATGATTTCAATATAATGGATTACACAGTTACAAGAGAAGATATACATTATGAGTTATATGGGGTATGTAATCATAGTGGTGTACAGAGTTTTGGACATTATGACAGTTATGTAAAAATAGCTAACAAATGGTATTGTTTTAATGATACAGAAGTTAAACAGATAAAAGAAAATAATGTAGTTTCAAAGAGAGCCTATTGCTTATTTTATAAAAAAAAAACATAAATATATATATAAATGAAAACTACAAATAATTGTGATTTATGTGGAGATAATAGGTTGAAAGATTCAACATATTGTCAGCATTGTAATGATATTATGAATATTACACCAGGAATAAAAGGTGAATCAATAACAGTACCAATTAATAAAAAGAAAACATTAATAGCAATAGTAGTTTTAATAGTTAGTATTTTAGTAATATTAACAATATCTAGTGTATATGATGGGATATCTAATATATTATTTTCTCAAACACCAAAACAAATTGTATTTATGAAAAGATTATTGTTTGGATTGATATGTATGTTATTAGTGGGAGTTTTATTATATCAATGGAATGAACATTCAAAAGACGTAGCACACGAGGAAGATAAAATAGAAGAACCAGAAGTAGTTAAAGAAGACACACCAGTAATGCCGGAAACACCGGAAACACCAGAATTAGAAATGACTCAACCGGTAGAAGAAGAAAGAGAACTTGGGGAAGTATTTTATCTTAGTGATAAATCCTATACATACAATGAAGCAAGGGCGATTTGTAAAAAGTATGGGGCAGATTTAGCGTCACCAAGTCAAGTATATAAGATGTATACTACAGGTACAAGTTGGTGTAAGCATGGTTGGTCAGAAGGACAACATGTTATTTTTCCGGCTACTCAAAAAAGTGTAGATGAGGCTAATAGCAATGAAGAAACAAAAGGTATTTGTGGAAAAGTAGGATTGAATGGAATGTTTGAGCGTGATACAAATAAAAAATATGGAGTTAATTGTTGGAGAGAGGGAACAAATTATCCCTCAGATATTGACAGCAGTGGGATTTGAACCCACGAGTGCGAACACATCAGAACTTGAGTCTGACCCCTTAGACCACTCGGGCATACTGTCATAGTAATACAATAATACACTGTAATAAGTATTTAAATTGTTTTTACAGTGTGTTATTATTTATTATAATACATTAGTCTAAACTTGACATTAGTTTTGTTTTACTACAATCAAACAATTATTTTCAAATGGATTTGATTTAACAACATTATTACGTTTGATGGGTGCTCTATGGTCATAACCATCAACTCTCTCCTTTTCTATTGTATGCCAAGTCTCTTTTAATTTGTCAATACATGCTTCAAACCATATACGATTACGAAATACAAGTACACAACTAATGATGTCAATACGCCAATAGATAGTTCTAATCCAATCTAACGGGGAATTTGTAATAACGTTGTTTACCCAATTTTCTAATTCATTGAAAGACAGGTCCATTGGTGGGTAAATATATTTGGGTAAATCGTTTTCATTAAAACAAATGAATATTCCTTTTTTTTTACCATCAATAGAATAGAGTATATTATTCGATGAATCATTTAAAAATTCATTATATGATTCATATTCATAAAATTTAGTCTCTAAGAAGTCACACTCGTTTAATTTGCATACACTCATTTGCAATTGCATTTGAATCCAATATTCTTTTTTGGGGTTACCATTAATTTCTCTATTTACTATATTTTTTATCTCTAACATACGTCCAAAAAGTGGGGACGTTTTGTCTACATTAATTCCGTCTGGCGAAGCGCCCAGAAAACTATAATTTTCGTCTTTAATACAACCAAAGTCTTCAACTTTTGTATCATACATAAGTTCGTATAAAGCAACCGATACAGGTTCATATTTTTGACCCCAGTGTAATGGACTTTCGGTGTTTATATTTGAATTTGCAAATGAAACATATGGTTTGCATTTTTCGTATATTAATTGGTTTATGCTTGATTTAGTTCCAAATGCTTTCCATGCCGAACTGGCGGTAATCATGTTATGTCGTGAGTTATACCATTCTTCTGTACGTTGTTGTGGTTGCGGTACGTTTCTTAGTATTTTAATTTGTTTCTCCAAATTTTTAATTTTGGTATCAGAAAGATTTTTTGATGAATGTGGAAATGACCTCTTAGGAACAATACATGTGAAATATATATTTAAGGCTTCAATTGCTATATCATGTAAATCTATTTCTGTAGACCTACATAAAATGTTCTCAAATAAAATCTCTAAGTATTCGTGCAATGAATATTCTAGTGTATTGTGAAAATAATCATTAGACAAAGACAATACATCATTTTCTACATATTCATCAATATATTTAAGTGCGTCTTCTAATATAATACTTTTATCATTATTAGTAAGAATAGGATCTACATATAACTTATTTAATAATAAGTCAGTGTTTAATTCTGTCATAAGATGAGGATGTATAATTTATATATATTTACATTCAATTTTTAAATATTGTTGATTATTAGTTTTATTTTAGGGGTATCCAATGTTCCTCGTCCCCTCTTATTATTAAAAATTGAATAACAATTGAATAAAACATGTTATTAATTGTGTAATAAAATGAATAAAGGGTATTTTACCGATAATGCTACTAAAGAAATAGTAAATGATGAATTCTTAGAAAATGAGTTACCAGAGATATTTTTATTTGATAATATGAAAGAAAAACAATATCCAAAATTAGCTTATCTTACACTTTTGGGGAAAATTTCATGCGCCGGGTCTTCATATATTGATCGTGGTATATTAGATATAATATTATATGAGAATGAATTATATAGTCATGTTATATATTACTTATGTACACGATATACGTTTCATATAGATAGAATACCTCCAAATTAAGTGTAATATTACGATTTACTTGATGATGCTGGTTTTGGTGTAGGTTTTGGTAGCGGGGGGGGAGAGTAATAAGCATTAACTAATTTAAGCATTTTACTGTACATTCTTTTTTCCATTTCATCGGGAATAAGGTCAATTTTATATTGTCCACATATTGTAACTTCGCCTATATCTATCGAGTCTTTATTATTTTCATACCATTTATCTACAAATTTATCGATTCGGTCATGAATATACTGCGGACTTTCTAAATATTTAACACGTTCGTGTAATGTTTTATTTGCGGCAGTCAAATCTTCGACCCTTCGTAATGTCTTTATTAATTCGGTCATAATACAATATAATATAATATAACGAAATATTAAAATTAAATCTATGAATATAGTTACCATTGTATTTGTTTTTATCACAATTAAACTTGCTATGATAGGAGAAAAATATACTAAATTTTTTACAAAACTTAAATTTTTACAAAAATAATGAAAAATATTAATCTAGATGTTTTTTTACTAATAAAAAATATTAAACTAATGTAATGATGCAATCAAAAAGTAACCATGTAATATTATTAATAATCGCATTTATTACCTGGGGGTCTTACGTTACGGTGTATGATGTAAACATATTTGGAAACAAAAAAAAACAAATATATGTAATATTGTTATGTTTATATTTTATTTATGTTTCTTTGTTGTTTTTAGATTCAGAAAATAAAAATAGTACAGGTATTCTTGGATTTATTGCGTTTATTGCAATACTTATACACATAGTAGAAAATAGTTTAAATTGGATATCAGATGCTATGATATCGTTAGATACAGATATACAACGAATATCTACAAATTATTACAAGGATTATATGAAACAATTAAACAAGGAATATGTTTACAATGTACCTGATGTTAATATAGTTACCGATATAACGTTTATGGTTTATCTGGATACTATAAATGATATTTATGGCAATAGTATTCCATTATTACGATTAAATAATCTCGATGATGCATTAATAAAATATAATAATGAAAAAAATGTATTTGAAATAATGCAATATGGAATCGCAAATGAACCGTCAATAAAAGAAGTTCCATTAAAATATGAAAAATGGATACAATTCTATATAACTATTGACGAGGGTACATCCGATTATCCAATAAGTTTAACGTTATATATAGACAATGAATTAGTTTACAATGATAAAATATATGATATAACAAGAATAAATGAATTTACTATCGGATACGAAAATAATATTAATATAGGATTTGTTAAAAATATAAAACACAATTTAATTGATAGATATTAATAACAAAGT
>CERS01042231.1_pt1 | contig 20760 bp, 15 predicted proteins | sample 356251 | NCBI WGS metagenome assembly CERS01 (sample SAMEA2621020, study PRJEB7988) | marine metagenome | isolation source: saline water (ENVO:00002010), including
CATCAGCATATAGTCTGGCATAGCCCCATGCATTAGGCCTAATGTTACTCCTGCATAAAACTGGTTGGTTAATGAGCCCTGTCCTTCAACAATTACTAATTCTGTATCATCTGACATATTTTGAATAAGAAATTCAATTTCCCCGGCCATAAAATCTGCCTTAACCGCATCTATGGGAACGCCTGACCCGCTTAGCAAGATACCCGTTTGACCTGTCCCAATGAATTCGACCTTTCTTCCTTTTTCTTTTAATCGTTGCGTAACTTCCCATGCTGTGGTCATTTTTCCAGTATCACAATCCGTACCAACTATTAACATCACCGGAACTGTTCTTTGTTGCCATGTTCCTGAAGGAAAATTTGGTGGATATGGCGGCATTCTTAAATCAATGAGCTTTACGTTATTTAGCTCTGCCATATTTTTTAAATCTATGTCATCATTTAAAAATTGATGCATACCGCTAATTATATCGCATCCGGCATTTATGGCATTAACAATTTCCAGTCGATATTCATCAGAAATAAAACCGCCTTGCGTTGCGTTGCCAACGACAAGAGTATCAGGTTTTAAATGTAAAGTAGAATTAAAGTCACCAACTACTGGAGTATCACCACCCACTCCAACTTCCTTTTCGGATGTGCTGCCAATTTTGCCACGATCAATCACCGCGATAACCTCATCTGGGCGATAACGAATTAACATATTACCGGTCTTATTTTTTATATAATTGAAATGATCGTGACAAAGAATCACAAATCGCTTTTTTGAATTATTCATATAATAAGCTTTTATTGTGCTACGCTATAATGATTTTAGATTAACTTTTGGTTTATAAATTAATGGATTAACAGCACTCTTTCACATGAAATATTATAATTTTATCCTTTTTTCATTTCTCTTATTTTTCTACAACTGCGAAGATAAGGGATCAAATACTGAAGAGCTCGAGAAGCCAACAACATTCCTAAAATATGGAAATGGGAAATTTGGTTTTAATTACTATACACCTCTTGAAGATAAGCCGATCAATGTATACAGCTATCTTCCGGTTGAAGGCGCAAACGATCTTCCTTTGATATTTGTCATGCATGGAAGCAGTCGAAGCGTAGTTAATAATTGTGGTTATTGGGGCGAATCTGCAAGGCAATATAAATTTATTGTTATCTGTCCTGAGTTCAATGAAACTGATTTTCCTGGAAGCTCTAATTATCAAAATGGGATGATGTATATTAATAATCAGTTCGCTGATTCCACAAAATGGACTTACAACCTAATCGAAGAAATCTTCACATTCTTAAAAGAGAACGACGCTACAACTTTTGACACATATGGAATATATGGATTTTCTGGAGGGGGTCAATTCGTACATCGATATGCAATATTCACCGATCCAAAACGTGCATCCATAATAATTCCTGGAGGAAGCGGGTGGTATACCCTACCAAATTACTCTGAAAACTACCCTTATGGATTAAACAATTCACCGTTTGTTGAAAGCAGCCTTAATGGAAAATTTCAACTGCCTATCACAATTTTAGTAGGTGAAAATGATACCGATCCAAATGATTCTTCTTTAAGAAAAACATCTCAAGCCATGCGACAAGGGTTGCATCGCTATGATCGAGCAAAGTATTTTTTTGATGCAGCTACAAATAAAGCGAATGAGCTTGGAGTAGAATTTAATTGGAAACTTGAAACGGTATTAAATGTTGGCCATTCCTCAAGTGAGATAGCACCTGTGGCAGCAAAATTATTTTACAATAGCCTTAATAACTAGCGTTTTATTCTTCGATTGAGATGACGGTAATAGTATTCGTCCACTGCAATCGTGAATGCATGCGCAAATTTTGACCAAGTTACTGTATTTTCTCTAATTCCAGGCTTAGGAGCCTCAATTTGAATAGCGCTGATAAAACCACTTCCACGCGAACCATGCCTTGCTGTATTATAGCCACCTGAAAAATAGCGAGACCCTTGAGGACCTGGATCGTTGATGCTTGGTACGGATTTAAAACTTAAACTATCTAGAAGGGCTCCAAAGCTACTTTTGCCGCGTAGTACTTCAATAAAATCATATGCGGAACTATCGATTAGTGCTCGAATACTTGTCTTTCTGCCATTTTCTATAGTGTTAAGACTGAGATCGCTTTGGTCTAATACATCTCCAGGGATTAAATATCCCAGCCAAGTACGTAGATCATAAAATCCATCTGGATTTGCGCCATGCCCATGCATATCAAATAATAAACCGCTACCTAATTCAGATTCGACTTTCTTTTTTGCGGTATTGATATAATAATGATACTCCTGCCACGCTCGAATTGCGTACCTATTTCCCTGTGCAGCTTCAACGCTATCACGATTAGCATCTATTTTTCTTCTTTTTAATTTACATAGTATTACGTGCGGCGTTCCTCCAAATCTGACCTTCATCGTATCCATAATTACTTTAGTTAATTCATATGTATTGTCATCAGTAACCATAGTACCATATGTACGATCAGGTATTTCGTCTGGTTCTATACGACCACCATGAGGAGCAGACAGGATAATAGGGAGATCGCCAGGATAATATTCGATATATCCTTCCCTTCCATAATATACTGAACCTACTTCGTACGGACCATCATGGCCAAGTTCGGGGAATTGTTCAGGCTCTACAATAATTGGTGGTTGAGCTACAGTGGATTGCTCTTCAACCTTTTCTTCTTCACAACTAATAAAAACTACAAGTAGGAAAAAAAGAGGATTAAATACTGTTTTTGATGCAGAAAACATAATTTTTATAATAAGATTGAAACAAGCGTAAAAACAACGACAATAGCGAAAATATTTAATAACATCCCCGTTTTAAGCATATCCTTTTGCTGTATATGACCTGTCCCGTACACCAATGCATTAGGTGGGGTTGCAATAGGTAGCATAAAAGCGCAATTTGCAGCAAGACCAATACCAAAAACCATCGCAAATGCAAATTCAGGAGTAAATTGATCAGAAAGGGCAAACATTATCGGCACTAAAATAGCAGCAGAGCCAGTATTTGATGACACCTCTGTTAGTAATACCATCATTGTAATTGATACCACCAGTATGACCCATAATGGTGCTGTATTGATAGAATTAAATATAGAAGATGCAATCCAAGCCGTAGTGCCTGTTGTTCCTAATACGGATGAAAGGCATAGACCTCCTCCAAAAATGATTAAAATACCCCATCCAATTTTTTTCTCAAGCTCTTTCCATGAAATCAGCCCAAGAGCTGGAGCGAGCGCTGTAATCATGATAGCTACCATGTGATCAAATTTCTTCAGTCCTAGAAACCCAGAGAGCTGGCTTGAAAATATCCAACATATAACGGTAAATAAGAATAATCCAATAGTGCCCTTTGCGGTAGGCGTCCAGTTAAAATTTTTGCTATCTATACGATTTACATAGGCATTTTTTTCTGGCTTAATTACAAACCATAATGAAAATATTACCAATGGAAACATGAATAGCAATGTGGGAAAGCCAACTTTGAACCACTCGTAGAAACTAATATCTAGAGCTGCTGCTGCAATTGCATTTGGAGGCGAACCTACTACTGTACCATTACCGCCAATATTTGCAACATATGCGGTACCTAATATTAGCATGGTTCTCATTCGTGGAAACTGTTTATCAATCAATGAAACTGCAATCGGAACCATCATTGCTGTAGTTGCGGTATTACTAATAAACATGGATAAAATACTTGTAACACCATAAAAACCTATCAAAGAAAGCCATAAACTACCTCTGGCCAATCTAATAACCCTATCAGCTAGCCATAGATCAATGCCATGCTTATTTAATAATGCAGCTAAGGTAAATCCACCCATAAATAAAAAAATGATGGTATTTGAAAAAGGTGCCATTGCATCTACAGGGGATAATATCTTAAAAAAATACGCTATTACTGGAACGAGTAGTGCAGTGACGGGGAGTGGAATAATCTCTGACATCCAAAGGCCAGCACAAACAAGCAGGATAAATAACCCATCCTGTATTGCTACAGTATCAACAATATTTGAACTAAATATATAACTAAACAGTACCCACAGCGCTGTCGTAAGTAATTTTTTCGGTAGCGACATATCTTTCATCTTATATCAAATAAATAGATTTAAACTATGTGAAAATAAAAAGCCCCCATTTAATAAATGGAGGCTTTTTATTAGAAATTAACCTTTAAAGTATTATTTATTTACTTCTGTTTTCGCATAAAGACCTGGGTCATCATTCTTCTTCGAATTTGAAGTGAGTTCATCCTGAGACCATGGCAGTCTTTCTACATGCTGAGAGGCAGCAGAAGTGTTTAGAGGAAATGGTGGAATAAGGTTGGTTTCTCCAGCACCTCTTAATCTACGATGATCGTTGAATGGCATATATGTACCAAAACCTGAAACATAGCGCTCTTCAATAATCTCACGCAGCAGAGCAACTTCTTTTGTTACGCCATCTGAGTTTTCCATCCCATTGACAAAGTCAGCTTCAACATATGCATCATACTTATATTTAGTTGCATCATTGTAATTCGCGTTTAGTCTACCACCTCCCGCTAACCATGCTCTATAAGAATTCAACGCGCTCAGTCCAGCTGAAAAACCAGAAGTTCTAGCGGAAGCTTCAGCTTTAATCAATTGATTTTCAGAGTAGGTAACCATAGGTTGAGCTTCAAACTGCTCAACAACGCCTGTATTGCCACTTGCAGAATTTTCATCAATTGAATAGTAACCATAACGGGCTTGTTCAGATGTTTTTGCATTGCCACGATAGCTTGAATGCGCTGGGTCAAGAAGATCAATTAAATAACTTCTATTTCCATCTTTTGCATTACCTAAATCACCAGTTCTTGAACCATTCAAAATTTCCCAGTACAGGTTCTTGTCACCATTAGGCGTTGCAGCATCACCTCTGGGTTTATACATCATATCACCCGCAGAGGAAGAAATACCTGTACCTGCATTTGATAGTGCAGAAGCATAGTCTTTCTTAATTAGCGCGATACGTGCTTTTAGAGTATAGGCTGCAGCAATCCACTTATCTTTATCACCACCGTAGTAAATATCGTACGCTTCAGATCTGCTTGTAGCGCCAGTAAGCGTTGTAATAGCATCGGATAGAAGTGTCGAGCATGCATCTAAAACTGCCTTTTGCGAGTCAAAAGCAGGTGCTTTTTCATCTGTTACTACCTGAGAAAATGGAACATCACCCATTAAAATTGCAAGCGTACTAATCGCATGCGCTTCTAATACTTGAGTTATTCCAACCAAAAGCTTATCATCTGGTGCACTGGCTTGAATATGTCTTGTGTTTGCCATAACACCCACATAAGCTGCATTCCATTCACCATTTGATTCAACAGTAGAAAGCGAATATCCGTGAATATTAGAGTACAGTGATGTATAGCCAATTAATTGACCTGAATACATCGCAGATATTCTATTTAAGTGACTTACCTGCACAATTACATTCGCAAGCTGAGCACCATTTAGAAATAAATTGGCATCAACATCGGATACTGTAATCTCGTTAGGGTTATCATTTAGATTATCAGGAATTTCGCACGATATTAAAACCAGAGAAATTGTCATTAATGAAATACGAAACATCTTATTCATATTCTTTAATCCTTTAAATTGTTTTTTCATTTTCTCACCCTCCCTTAAAAGTTAGCAGTTAGTGAGAAAAGATAAGATTTGGTACTTGGATTAGTGAAATAATCCAAACCAAATCCACTTGAAACACCACTTTGGTTAACGGCAGGATCTATTCCAACAAGTTCTTTGTAACTCGCCCATAGATTTCTACCTGTCCACCTCATTGTAACTGAGCTTAGCCCCATAGAGCTAATCGCTGGATGAACCAAGTCATATGCAACAGAAAGTTCTCTTAATCGAGAAAAGGTTGCATCTTTCACGGCAAAGTTATAGGCCTGGTTATCACCAAAACCTCCACCAATTCCATGACGATACCAAGCTTCATCAAGTAAGACATTACCACCACCGAAATTATGGACACTACCTCTAACCGTGGTTCCAGCAGTAATTGTATTTCCATCAACATTAACTAAATCTTCCGTTAAGGTAACCTCGTTAGCAGTTTCTGCTGTAGTTCCAAATCGTCTTAAGACCCATTGGGTACGAGGTGAATAATCTCCACCTTGTGAATGCTCAAATAACACATTTACAGAAATACCATTCAATTTTCCATTCACTCCAAAGGTTCCCCTCCAATCAGGGTTAGGATCACCTAAAATAACTGGAAGTGATGTAATCTGTGGAAAGCCATTGGCATCTAAGACAAACTTACCGCTCTCATCTGTTTGAGAACCGGTTCCATACAAAGCCCCTAAGGGTTGTGCTGTACCATTAAAGGAAGGATCAACAGCAACAGAACTTACAGAACCGCCAACAAGGGTTAATACTTCAGTGCCCTCTGTAAGCTTAAGTACTTTGTTCTTGTTTGATGCCCAATTAAATGTAAAATCAACATTTTGATTTAGTTTAAATGAACCATCCAACTCGATTCCTTTGTTTTCCATTTCTGCAGCATTCGCATACTGTGTATCAGAACCTGTACTTGGCGCCTTAGATACGCTAATCAACATATCTACAATATTGTTGTAATAATGAGTGAATCCAAAAGCAAATCTGTCATCAAGCATTCTAATGTCAAAACCAAATTCAGTTTCAGTTTTTACCTCAGGCTTGAGATTTTCATTTCCTTTATCGTCATCCACTCTATAGCCGCCACCAAATAAGGCAACATCTACTGGATCACTATATGAGCTATAGCCAAATCCAGATTCAGCTAGAGTTTGGAAGCGGTGTGCAGATGGACGAACACCTACCTGGCCCCACGCAAATCGAGCTTTAGCAAATGTAAATGGTGCTGGAACATAATCAGATAGTTGAACCGCAACATCCATTGCAGGATAAAAATAAGCTTTACTTATCGTTGAATGATCTTCAAGCGCACCTGAAAGATTTACATAAATCTGATCCAATGCGTCAACCGATAACAAACCATAGGTTCTTGTTGATCGAATAAATAATCTATTGTTATCAACAGTAGAGTTTTCAGCAGCCGTATTAACATTAACTGTTTGTTTATCAGTATTAACAAGAAAACCGGTAATATTATAAGAGGTTCTACTATAGGTGCGATCATTCCAATTGTAACCTAAGGTTGCAACCATACTTAATCCATCACCTAAGCTAAGATTGTGACGGCCAATTAGGTCATAATTTGTTTCTTTATTAGTGATCACGTCCTGCGCGAAAACACCCGAGTTACGACTTCCTGCAGATCCGATTGGGAAAAACCAATCTCTATTATCAGTATAAGTATCAATACCAGCTCTAAGCACTACATCTGTACCTTCCATAGGTGTATAATTCATCTCATTAGACATGATTAAACGGTTAATGCCCGTGGTTGACTTTTGCTCTTTGATCGTCCAAATAGGATTATTATAAATTGGGTTTGTACTCGAACCTCCAAGATAACGTCTATAAGCACGATGACGTCCAGTATATTCCGTACCACCGCTAACATAAGTACCCTTATAATGAGTATTATCAAAGTCAGGAGCTGTCCTTAATAAACCTAATAGCAAACCTGCCGTATTTGAACTTTGTTGGATTCTATTTGAATTACTGTAAGTATATCCAGCTTTAGATGTCATCGTTACTCTATCGGAAAGTTTAAATTTAGTATTTAATCTAAAATTGTCCCTGTCGTAGAAAGAATCACGAATGATACCATCTTGACGTAAACGTCCATAGCTAAATAGGTATGTTTTAGTTGCGTCACCTCCAGATACCTGGAAATCATCCTGAGTAAATCTTCCTGTTTGAAAAACTGCATCCCAGTTCTTATCTACATAGGTTTCTTTAGAATTTTTTTCTGTGATAGTGTATTGGGTAAATGTACCATCTTCAGAAACAAAGTAAGGCTTACTTGTGTCAACTACATCAGCTCCGCCTGTTCTTTCTGAGATTTTATCTCCCCAAGATTCAGCCTGAGTTCCCCAATTACCACTTCTACCCTGACCAAAAGTATCTTGCATTGGTATGCGTTCATGAACCTGATCAAATGATTCGGTGCGTTTATAGGTCATCTTCATACCGCCCGCAGCAGAACCGTCTTTAGTTTTTATAACCACCACACCATTGGCAGCTCTGGATCCCCATAAAGCCGCAGCTGATGCACCTTTTAAAACCTCAACAGAAGCAATATCATTTGCATTAATATCATTAATTCTTGATTGAGATGTCGCTCCACCTGTTCTACCGCCAGTAATATTATTTCCACCACCATAGGTTGTGGAATTATTGATCGGCATTCCATCTACAATAATCAACGGCTGGTTAGAACCTGAAATTGTATTTGCTCCACGAATTTTAATTGAAGTCGATGCTCCGGGATCACCAGCAGATGGATTAACAATAACATTGGAAGCTTTAGCTGCTAAGGAATTAGCCATTAATGATTCACCAGAACGGGTCATGTCACCAGCATTAATAGATGAGCTAGTTGAACCTTGCTGATCACGGTTGGCTTCGAATCCCAAAGCCGTAACACTGATCGCTTGCAAACCAATCGCATCAACTTCTAATGAGAAATTTTGCGTAACGGCGCCGCTTACAGGTACATCGACGTTTGCACTTTGACTTTTGTATCCAATGTAGGAAGTAACAAGCGTAACTGTTTGCCCTTCAACAGTACCAGATGGAATATTAATTTGATAGGTTCCATCTGCACCAGAAGCCGCACCAACCGAAGTACCATCTACAACAACGTTGGCACCTGCTAGAGGGCTCCCATTGGAATCAGTTACCGAACCTTCAATTGAGGATTGAGCATTCATTATTACAAAAAAGAATGAGAATACAAGAATTATTCGAAGATTATTTAACATACATTTCTCCTGCTATGTGTTAAATCTCATCTATAAGATATAGATTGAGGTGTAATAAAACTTAATATAATTTAATACCAAGTTAGTTAAGTGTGGTAAATAATTTAATTATCCTCTAAATAAAGCTAAAATTATATTTTTTCAATTTTAAAATTAAATAAGGCGTAAATAATGGCAATAACCGGGTTAATTAAATTGAAAAAGCAAAAAGGTAGGTAGCTGAATGTTGCAATTCCCAGTGATGCTGACATAAATGCGCCGCACGTATTCCAGGGTACCAATGGTGAAGTCATCGTAGCGGAATCTTCAAGCGTTCTAGACAGATTCTTTGGGGCAAGCTTTCGTTTTTTAAATTCTGTTTTAAACATTCTTCCGGGAATGACAATAGCTATATATTGATCTGCTGTTACAATATTAATACCAATACAGGTTCCAATCGTTGTAATAATCAAAGATGCGGTGGATTTGGCAAATGAAAGCAATACCTTAACCAAAGTGTCCAATAGTTTAGTCGTTTCAAGCACAGCGCCAAAGGTTAAAGCTGAAATAACTAACCAGATGGTATTTAACATACTAGACATTCCACCTCTCGATAGTAGATCATCCACAACGGGGACACCACTATCTATTGCAAAGCCAGAATGCAGAGCTGTCCATACTCCAGAAATTTTAATTAAATAAATAGGTAAATCAGTTTCCCCTACAAAATTACCAACCACCTCCGGCTGGAGGATTATAGCAAACACACCACCGATCAAACCGCCAACTAATACCGTTGGAAATGCAGGCATTTTTTTAAATGCCAGAATAAAGACTACTAGCAAAGGTATAAATGAAAACAGCGAAATATTGAAGTTATTATTAATAGTATTTTGAATGACTTCTAATCCAGCTACATCCTGCGCCTCTGCGCTATTAATACCCATAAATAAGAAAATTATTAAAGCGATAACTAAACTTGGACCTGTGGTCCATATCATATGATTAATATGCGTAAATAAATCAGTTCCTGCTACCGCTGGGGCCAAATTGGTCGTATCTGATAGTGGAGACATTTTATCTCCAAAGTAGGCGCCAGAAATAACAGCGCCAGCTGTAACCTCAGGGGATAATCCAAGACCGGTAGCAATACCCATTAATGCTGCTCCAAGCGTTCCCGCAACCGTCCACGAACTACCGATACTTAACGCTGACAACGCACAAATGATACAAGCTGCAAAATAAAAAATAGATGGCGAGAGAATATTTAACCCATAATAGATCATCGCCGGAACTAAGCCTGACATGATCCACGTACCAATCATCGCACCAACGGCAAGTAAAATCAATACTGCGCCCATAGCAGTTGATATACCTTTAATTATTCCTGATTCAATCTCTTTCCATGAGTAGCCATTCTTTATTCCAATGATCGATGCAATTCCAGCACAAATAATTAACGCAATCTGGTTTCCACCATAGGATGAATCGTCTCCATATATATATACGGATAAAGAGAGCATAAAAATCAATGATAGGATCGGAAAAATTGCTTCAAATAGGCTTGGGGTAGTTTTTGATCTTTGAGCAGTCATTTTATCTAAATTTTGGTTTTCTTTTTTCTACAAAAGCAGATAAACCTTCTTTGGCCTCATCTGTGTCAAATAACTCGCTGAAGCGATCCACTTCAAATTCGAGTCCAGAGTTTATATCCATTCCCATACTCTGACGGATACATAATAATGATTGAGCGATTGCATTCGGACCATTTTTTAAAATCTCCTCAGCTATCTCTTCGCATTTTAGTATTAATTCAGAAGCTGAAACCAGGTGATTTACTAGACCAATGCGATGTGCTTCTGAAGCTGAAAACAGCTTGCCAGTGGCGATTATCTCATTTGCGATACCATATCCAACGATTCGAGGTAGTCTTTGTGTTCCGCCCCATCCCGGCAGTATCCCTAAAAGTACCTCAGGCTGTCCAAATTTAGCATTGTCACTTGCAACTCTAATGTGGCAAGCAAGACTGATTTCGCAACCACCTCCAAGCGCAAAACCATTGACAGCCGCAATCACAGGCTTAGGTGAGGTTTCAATGGTTTTAGTTAAATTTTGACCTTTGTGCCCAAAGTCATAGGCTTGATCTCTGTTCATCATTTTCATCTTTTTTATATCTGCACCCGCAATAAATGCTTTATCACCTTCACCAGTGAGTATAATGACACCAACCTTATCATCATTTATACAATCTTTAAGGTTATCATCCAGTTCTTGAATGACATCAATATTTAATGCATTTAATACCTCGGGTCTTGATACAGTAAGTCTTACAATAAAATCTTTAACGTAATCTTTTTTAATAAACGACATAGATATGTTATTTCCTAAATGTTCTGGTAAATAGAACCATTATGGTAAATATTTCTAATCTTCCTAGCAACATACAAAAAGTAAGCATCCATTTTCCGATTGGATTCAGCAGCGCATAATTTTCAGTTGGCCCAAAAACTCCAAATGCTGGTCCAACATTTCCAATTGCAGATGCTGAAGCACCAAATGCTGATATTAAATCTAAGTTAAAAGTAGTAAGAACCAATGCGGTTATAACAAAGATAGATAGATAGATAAGAAAGAATCCTAGAGTATTGCGAACGATATCATCGCTTATAGTCCTAGAACCAATCCTAAGAGGTATAATTGCTCTAGAATGTAGCATTCTCCTGGTTTCTGATACAGCATATTTACCTAATAGAATTATTCTCGCGATTTTCATACCGCCACTAGTAGACCCTCCCATTGCTCCAAAAAACATTAAAAAGAAAAGCATCAATTGGCCAAAGTAAGGCCAAAGCTCATAGTTGGTATTTGCATAACCTGTGCCAGTCATAATTGCAATTGATTGAAATAATGAAATCAAAAAATTATGATGAGACCAATTGGAATTAGATGAAGAAATATTAATAAATATTAGAGCGGTTGCAATAATTATTATCATTAGGAAGACTTTAAATTCATAATCTTTAAAATGGGCATTATAATTACCAATAATAACTCTATAGTGAAGTGTAAAATTAATTCCTGCAACTAACATGAAAATGATGATTATATATTGAATTAATGGACTTGAGTAAGAAGCAATACTAGCGTTTTGTGTGCTAAAACCCCCTGTTGGCATTGTAGTGAACGCATGGCAAATTGAGTCGAACCAAGGCATACCGGCAAAACTCAAAAGTATTGTTTGAAGTACGGTAAATCCAACATATACCATCCAAAGAATTTTTGCAGTTTCTTTAACTCTGGGTTTGATTTTATCCGCAACGGGCCCAGGGACTTCTGCTTTAAAAAGCTGAACGCCCCCAACCCCTAAAAGAGGTAAAATAGCAATAGTAAATACAATAATTCCCATTCCTCCAATCCACTGTAAAAAAGATCTCCAAAACAAAATTCCTTTAGGTAGGCTTTCAATTCCATTAGCTAGATTTGGAAGAGTGTTTACATTACCAATTATTGTAGCACCAGTAGTGGTAACTCCAGACATTGATTCAAACCATGCATCTGTATAGTTAGGTATGGATCCAGTAAGATAGAAGGGTAATGATCCAGCGATCGCTACTATAATCCAGGCAAAGGTCACTAAAGCAAATCCATCCCTGCTTGATAATTTTCTATTTTTTTTAGTGATAAACCATATCGGAATAGAAACTGATAAACAAATGGCCATGGAATAGAAATATCCAGATAGATCAGATTCATTATAAATAAAGGCAATCAAAATTGGAAACAGCATTGATAGTCCAATAATACCTAACATAGCAGAAAGGATATTCAGGATAGTCTTAATATTCAATCAGGACTCGAATAATCTTTTCAGTTTTGAGACTACATTTGATTTAGCAAAAACCAAAACCCTATCCTCATCTGTAAGCTGGGATGAACCTCGCGCAATTGAAAGTCTATCATGGTGATTGATTACGCCCACTATACTGTCTTCAGGAAATTTTATATCTCTTAAAGGCGCAGTTGTTACCTTGCTTCCTGGCTCAGGGGAGAGTTCAATTACATCAACATCTATCTCATCGAAAGTAGTTACCGGTGATTCAGTTTGATTGGTAGAAATAATTTTCAAAATTGAATTTGCAGTGGACATATTTTTACTGATCACAGCACCTAGGCCTATCTCATGAACTATAGGCATATATTCTGTAGTACTTAAATGTATAACAGTTTGCTTGACCCCTAGGTGATGGGCAAGCATACCTGATAACAAATTTGTTTGTTCACTCTCAGTTACAGATATAAAACTATCAGCGTCGTTTATATTTTCGGCTTTGAGTAGCTCAACATCTGTTCCATCACCATGCAGAACCATCGTTTGTTCTAATTTAGAGGCTAACCATTCTGCCTTTTCTCTATCACCATCAATCAAGCGAACGTCTAATTCATTTTCAAGAGACTCAGCAATGCTTCTACCAATTTTACTACCACCCAAAATGACAATGGAATTTGTTTCAGTTGCTTCTTTGCCAAGCATATGCATTAGAGCGCTGAGGTGTTGTTTTTTTACAATAAAGTATGCTATATCAGAATGACTAAAAATAAAATCCGACCATGGTACGTGCGATTCACCGTCTCGAATAACAGTTACGATTCCAAATTTAAATTCACTGTCTGCATCACAAATCTCACGAACGGTTTTTCCAACAACCGGTGAAGATTTTTCAATTCGAACCCCTATCATCTGCATCCTACCACCTTCAAAATCAATAACCTGAGTTGCATATGAATGATGGACTAGTTTAACAATTTCCCTGCACGCTTCTTTTTCCGGGTGAATAACATGATTAATACCAAATTTTTCAGGTTTAATAATTGAGTCTTGCGTGGTATACTGTTGATTTCTAAGGCGAGCAATAATTTCGTTGGCACCGAGCTCATTTGCTTGTTGAGAAGCTATAAGATTGACTTCATCTACTCGTGTTAAGCATAATACATAGTCGGCTTCTTGAACATTGGCTTCAGATAAATTCCTAGGACTAGCGCCATTACCTTCAATTACAATGACATCTAAGGATTCTGATGCCCGTTTGCACTTAGCTGGATCTATATCAATAACAGTAATGTCATGATCCTCTTGGCTTAATGCTTTTGCGACATGAAAGCCAACTTCTCCTGCGCCGATGATTACAATTCGCATAATTTAATCTCAAAATTGAGAGATGGGATTTTAATCATAAAAAATTAAATATTCCCATTTTATTTATTCTTTTTCTCGGTGAATATCTGCACCTAATACTTTGAATTTTTCTTCAATCTGTTCATACCCTCTGTCAATATGATATATCCTACTAATATCAGAACGCCCCTTAGCTATCAACGCTGCAATTACTAAGGATGCGCTAGCTCTAATATCAGTTGACATCACCTGTGCGCCAATTAACTCTTTTTGCCCTCTAACAATCGCCACATTGTTTTCAAGGGTAATATTTGCACCTAGCCTAACGAGTTCGGGTATGTGCGAGAAGCGGTCTAAATAAATTGACTCTGTTACTACAGACGTTCCATCTGCAATCGACATTAAAGCAATCCACTGTGCCTGAAGATCTGTAGGGAACCCTGGATGAACATCAGTTGCCATATCTACTGGTTTAATTCTATCATTTCTTTTAATTAAAATAGAATCAGATTTTAAAGAAATGTCGCAACCGGCTTGCTGTAATTTTTCCAAAACTATTGTTAAATGGTCTGGATCAACGCTTTGTAGTTGAATATCTCCTAAAGTTGCTCCAGCCATCAAAAATGTTCCAGCTTCAATCATGTCAGGAATAACCGTAACTTCGATCGGATGAAGTTTTTGTACACCATTTATAGTTAATTTGTTTGTTCCAACACCATCAACGTCTGCCCCCATATCAATTAAAACTTCGCAAAGCTGAACAATATGTGGTTCAATAGCCGCATTCGTTATTACAGTTTGTCCTTCAGCCAAAACAGCGGCCATTAAAATATTTGCGGTTGCACCAACAGAAGCTATCTCAAAAGAAATATTACCCCCGGAGAGTTTATTTGATTTAGCTAAAATATATCCTTGATTAAGTTCAATTTTTGCACCCAATCTTTCAAATCCTTTTAAATGATAGTCAACTGGTCTAGGTCCCCACGCGCACCCGCCAGGAAGCGATACTTTTGTTTCCCCGAATCTTGCCAAAAGAGGACCCATAACATAAAATGAGGCTCTCATGGTTTTAACTAGATCGTATGGTGCCTCAATTGAGGTGATCTCAGAAGCATCAATAGATAGAATTGATTTATCAAAAGTGCACTTTGCACCTAAGATCGTTAATAAATCTATAAAGGTTCGTGTATCTCTTAGATTAGGGACATTTTTTATTATAGTTGTTCCATTAACAAGCAAAGCGGAGGCCATGATTGGTAGCACTGCATTTTTTGCGCCAGATATTTTAACTTTACCGCTTAGAGGCTTACCTCCATTAATAACTAATTTATCCACGCGCTGTTGGACTCAAATTTTCTTTATTTTCCATAACCTGAATAATTGAATCTTCACCACTAAAGAGCTTGGCAATTGCTTTAACTTTCTGCTTTTCATTAAGATATATTGTTTCTACGTAAGTCTTACTTTCAAAAACTTTTTTTCCAACATATAAATGATTGTCAGCCAAAGATGCGATTTGAGGAAGATGTGTAATGCAGATGACCTGCTTATCTTTACTAAGTTTTTTAAGTGCCTTTGCAACCTTTTCAGCAGCGTCACCAGAAATTCCAGAATCGATCTCATCAAATATCAATGTATCAACAGGATCATCACCTTTTAAAACTGATTTAATTGAAAGCATTATCCTAGAAACTTCACCACCAGAGGCTACTTTTGAAAGAGGCTTAATTGCCTCGCCGGGGTTTGCGCTTAAATAAAATTCAACATCATCGTATCCTTTGTGACTATATTTAACATTTCGATTGTTGTGCTTTATTGTTTCATCTTGACTGTCTCTCTGCTGGATTTCAACTTGAAATGTTGCACCATTCATATTCAATTTTTCCATCATCGCTTCAATTTGTTGAGAAAGGGATTTTGAAAAATCTTGACGCTTTTGACTTAATTGATCAGCCAAATCTGTATATTGTACAATAAGGTCTGATAACCTGCCTTTAAGGTTATTTATTACATTATCAAGTCCAGATAGTTCATCGAGCTCTTTTTGAATTTTCTCTACATAGTCAATAACAGATTCTATTGAACCGCCATATTTTCGCTTTAAACTTTCTACAGACTGCAGTCTATCGTTGATCTCATTCAATTTTGAAGAATCGCTATCAATATGATCTAAATATTCAATTAAGCCAGATGAAGACTCTTGTATTAAAGTTGAGGATTGTTTTAATGCATCTAAAAAGTGGAAAAGTTTTTTGTCAAATTTTGATAGATTTTCAAGATCATCAATTGCAGAATAAAGCTGTCGATATATTGAATGATCATGCTCAGTAAGGTTTTGGTTTAGTTTTTGGGTAGCTGCCACTGTTTCTTCAATATTATTTAAGCGTTTGAACTCATTAGTCAATTCCTCGTCTTCATTAATTTTTGGATTTATTAATTCAATTTCTTTTAACTGAAATTCTAAAAGTTCTTTTTTATCATTAGATTTTTTGGACAGGGTTAGTTTTTGATTTAGTTTCTCTTTAGTAGATATTAAGTCGTTATATACAATTTCAATCTTTTTAAGTTGAGCATCATTCTTGCAAAATCGATCAAGAAAATCAATATGTGTTCGACTATTCATTATCAATTGTTGCTCATTTTGACCATGAAAATCAGCCAAACTATATACTAGCCTCCGGTAAGATTCTTCATGGATTGGCTCTTCATCGATGAAAGATTTAGCGCGACCAGCCTTTGAGATTAACCGGCGATATAGTTTTTCATTATTGAGCTTAACCTCAACTACAGCCCTTTCCTGGCCGCTTCTAACATCTGTCTTTTCTACTTTTGAGCCAAGTGCTAATGATAATGCTTTTACAATTAATGATTTTCCTGCTCCAGTTTCACCAGTTATTACAGTAAAACCATCTGAAAAAGGCAGTTCTAACTCTCGAATGATCGCAAAATCTTTTATATAAATTTTATCTATCATTTTCTGTAAGATAAACTAAAATTATTCCAATACCAAATCCAATACTATCGCTTAATACGTCCAATGAGCTAGAAAATCTTCCCGATATAAATGATTGAAGATATTCATCAAGAAAACCAAACGCTACACCAAAAGGAATTAAGATTAGACCAACCTTTATGGACCTTTTTGTCATGCTTTTCATAGCCAGAACTCCAAATATAAGATATTCTACAAAATGAATTATTTTATCGTACTGAAGAAGCCAAGTTTTTGGTAAGTCACTACTTGGTGTCGCAGAAATTGATAATATGATAAGGGCATAAACAATAAGGATAATTCTGTAAAATTTATAATTCATATTCGGATAATATATTGGAAATTTCAAATAACAGATCGCTAGCGATCATACCTCTCTCGCTGGTTTTTTTAGAAACAATATCTGCTGCATAACCATGTATATATACACCTATCACTGTTGATTCTATTAAATTATAACCTTGAGAAATAAACGAAGCAATCATTCCGCTTAATACATCACCCGTTCCAGCTGAAGCTAGGCCAGGATTTCCAGAAGAGTTGATATAGCCGCTATTACCATCTGAAATTAGAGTAGGAGCGTTTTTTACCACAAGAACACCAAGCTTAGAAGATGTCATTTTTTCAATATATGAAATAATATCTTCTTTGATATTTTCACTTTTTACGTCAAATAGCTTACTCAATTCACCTACATGAGGGGTCAATATATATTTATTTTTTAGTTGATTAATAAGATTTTTATCATTGTAAAATGGACCAAAGCCATCCGCATCAATCACCATTGGTTTATCTATAGTGCTATACAGTTTTTTTAATAATTCTATAGTTTCTATTTTTTTGCCAAGGCCGGGTCCAATTAAGACTACATCCGCCCAATCTACACTATCCACAATTTGATTATAATTTTCTTTTGAAAAATACCCTTTCCCAAGATCATTACATGAGATAGTCATACCTTCAGTAATTTTCTTTTCATAAATATTATTTAGTGAACTAGGAGCAAATGTTTTGGTTATTCCGCAACCAGACCTTAGCGCTCCCAAAGTAGCAAGATAAGCCGCACCTGTCATTCCTTGAGAACCTGCTAAAATCAGAACTTTACCTTGATTGTATTTATGTGTATCTCTATCCAAGGGTTTGACAATCTTTTTGATATGGTCATCAGTAATTAACTTCCATTTTATCCCAGATAATTCATCAATATTTTTTGGAAAACCAATATCAACGGAGGAGATTAAGCCGCTATAGCTCTTTCCCGGCTCTAAAAACATTCCAATCTTTGGATATCCCATGGTTATTGTATAATCCGCCTTAACTGTATCAATGCTGATATTTCCAGTGTCGCTATTTACCCCTGTTGGAATATCGCAAGACAAAATAAGTGAATTTTGATTTATCCATCGTGACCATTTTTTCAAATCTTCTTTTAGCTCACCCTTAAATCCAATACCAATAATAGAATCTATTATTAAATCAAATGAAGTTTTTTTAGATGGAGGTTTGGGATCAACAATGATTGGAATATTTTTTTTATTACACTTTTTATAATAGTATAATGAATCAGGCTTTAAACTGTCAATGCTATTAATAGAATAAACGGTAACATTGTAATCTAACTTATTAAGAAAGAATGCTGTTGCAAAGCCATCTCCTCCATTGTTACCCTTACCCGCAACAATTCCAACTGATTTAATATTTTTAATATTATATTTAATGAATTTAGAAATATTGCGTCCTGCCTCACTCATAAGGTTTTTGCTTGGAATTCCAAATCTGACCATAGCCATTTCATCCAATTCATAGGCTTGGCTTTTCATTAAAATATTATTCATAGTGTTAACATTGCCATCGCTATGGCATAATCTTTTTCATGGGAAATAGTAATATTGATATCGCTAATTGGTAAATCATTAATTAAATGGGCATAAGGAGCACCATTTTCTTCGGATAAAATCTCAATTCGATTAAACTCTATTGATTTAATAATTTTACTTGATAGTAAACATTTTTTGATAGATTCTTTTGCAGCAAAGCGTCCTGCAAAATGAACAGGGGGATTTGCTTTAGATAAACAATATTGTGATTCATTTTTGGTAAAAACCCTATTGATGAATTTATCATTTTGCTTATCCAGCATTTTTTGGATACGCTCAACTTGAACGATATCTGTTCCAATAAAAAAATTAGACGTTATTTAATTCCTTTACAATTCTAACAATTTCATAAATGTCATTAACATCCCAATCTGCGCCTGAATCTTTTGTTCCAAAAGTATCTCCATAGCGAGCAAAAATCGTCTTCATCCCTATTTGTTTTGCACCAACAACATCACGATCTGGCCAATCACCTATCATTAATACTTCATCAGGTTGAGCACTCATTTTATCTAATGCTAATTTAAATGGCTCTGGTGAAGGTTTTCTAGCACCGGTATCGTCATAAGTTAAAACTGGATCAAAAACATGATGAAGGTTTAAATAATACAATCGCATCCACGCCTCCCTACTAGGCGCATCAGAGACAACCGCTAGTCGAATCTGCATCTTTAAAAGCTCAATTAATGTTTTATTAACATTGGGATACACAAGAAGAGTGGCTTCACGCGCTCTGCGATAGGCAACAACACCAGCAGCTAGAATCTTGTTACTAACCTCTCCTCTAGTTTGTTTTAAATAATCATCAAAAACAAGCTGATTTTCCCATCCTGTTGTCATATACAAATCCATTATATCTTTGTAAGCTTTTTCTTCATCAACACTGAGCCCAGCTTCATTCATAGCAGTAATGGCTGCTTTGACAGCAAACTGCTTCATCTTAACAAAATCAAGAAGAGTATTATCTAAATCAAAAATAATTGCTTTAATCATATTCGATCAAACCAATGAGTTATTTAACATACTTTTGAGGATTTTTTATTTTATCAATTTCATGTTCAGCATACTCTCTCCAAGCGCGATCAGCTCTAGCCTTTTCAAATGCATTTAATGCGCCGGCCTTATTACCTGATCCATTGCACCATTCTGCAGTTCCTAACTCAAGCCAAGCACCTCCGAAACGATTTTTAAGCTCAGTGCTTTTTCTTGCTGCGTTTAAGGCTGAATCACAATCACCATTCATATTATAAGCTTGAGATAAAAGATAAAGGCTATTATGATTTTTTTCATTTAAAGCTACAGCCATTTCAAGACTAGAAATAGCTTGATTCCAATTTTTCTCCTCAGAATATATTATTCCAAGACTCTCATAACCTTTTGAATAATTAGGATTTACCGTAGTTGCCTTTTTCAAGGTTTGCTTAGCTTTGTCATAATCTTTTTGCTGTATATAAATATCTCCCATAAGTCCATATGCCTTATCATAGCTTGGGTAAATATCAATGGCAGTTTGAAGAGATATCAAAGCTTCATCATTATCATTCAACTCTCTTTGCACTTTAGCTAAGCCAAAATAGCCTTTATAAAATTGGGGATTAATTTTAATTGCTTGTTTATATGCCACAATCGCCTCATTTGCATTAGCTAACTTTGCTTGAATAGCTCCTATCTGAAAATAGGCTTTATGATAATTTTTATCAATTTTCAAAACTTCGTCATAATTAGAAAGCGCTCCTTCAAGGTTGCCTCGTTTATATAATTGGTTTCCTTTATTAAAATAATTAACAGCTAT
>CERS01018933.1_pt1 | contig 20634 bp, 27 predicted proteins | sample 356251 | NCBI WGS metagenome assembly CERS01 (sample SAMEA2621020, study PRJEB7988) | marine metagenome | isolation source: saline water (ENVO:00002010), including
AATGGTATGATGGGATCTAAGTAGCGTTAAGTAGTTAAATAAAGTCTAATACCTTGCGTTCTTGTGTATTTTTGATGACGACATCCATAGAAGGGGTTTCGTCATCAAAATCTTTCATGTAGAAGTTATAAATGTGGACGTGATTATTTTGTCCAATGCGGTGGCACCGGGCAATGGCTTGTTGTTGAACAGCTGGATTCCAGTGGGGACTGACGAAGTAAATTTCATTGTAGTGCTGGAGATTAAGTCCTTCACACGCACATTGAAATTGTAGAATAAGAATATCAAAGTCTTGAGTAAGCATATTTTTGCGTTCTTGTGATGAAGTGCGTCCATCGAATACACCAATTTTAATATCATGATTATTAAGGCGATTGTATATCATGTCAATTTCGAGGCGAAATTGGCAAAATATTAGTTTGGGGTTGTGAAAACCATTATTGACAATGGTGTTGTATACACACTGTAGTTTGGTACTGACCTCAGGGAGATTGACGCCGCGTCGTTTTTCAAGAGGAATAAGAAATGGGTTAATGCACGATTGTTTTTCGCGTAGAATGGTAACAAGTCGGTCTTGTTTAATCACGATAGTTTCTTTGTCAATATTGGAAATTTTTGACATATGGTGGATATTTAATGCTAATGTATATTCGTCATCATTTTTCCAATCAATATAAATATTTTTATTATAGATAGGAGGCAATACAAGATTAGTGGAGACAATTGTTCGTTTAAGGAGTATAGTTTTAATTAGCTCATTGATTTGTTTTTTGTTTTTAATTTGCTTTTTATCATATTTCAAAAGGAATAATAGAGCTTTGATATCTTTAAATGTATTTTGAATAGGAGTACCAGAAATGAACCAGAATATATCAGTGTTAAGTTTGTCCGCCCCTTTATAAGTTTCATTATTAGTGTTTCGGAGGTGGTGAGCTTCGTCGAAAATTACCCGTCCCCAATATTGTGATATGATAATATTTTTTTGCTTACTAACCATTCCATATGTAGTAAGTGTGATAGCAAAATTATAATCATCGTGTTTTGTATTGTAAGAGGAATGAAAGATGAATGGGATAATATTGAGATATTTAGAAATAGCATCGAACCACTGATCAAGTAAAGGACAAGGGACGACGATAAGTGTATTGAATTTGAAGTTACAAGCAATGGTACCAATAATTTGTAGTGTTTTTCCTAATCCCATTTCGTCTGCCAAAATCCCTCCAACCGGACATTTTTGTTCTTGATTATCATCGATATTTTGCACTTCTTTATTAACCAGCCATTGAACACCTTCAATTTGGTGTGGTTTTTCATCGAGGTCCGAATTGGTGATAATTTTGTGAAAATTATCAATACCGGATGAGTCGGGTGAAAACCACGATTCGTAAAAAGTGGACGAAGTAGTGGGGGTTTGTGAATTCATCAGAGGAAGACAATGAATGTGTTTAGAAATCGAAAGACGCGAAAATTTTCGAATAAGTTTATCCAGGTTCTCTGCTTACAAATATAGTAAAATAATTTTTCAATTTTAAGGAGGTGTATATCCCTAGAAGAAGTTTTTAGATTCAATACCAGTATTATACATTTTTAAATGACTAGCGAAAAAGCGTATGGCTTCACTAGTTTTTTTATCAGGGAATTTGGTAATAAATGAGCATTTATTTAAGGGGACAGTGAGTTCATATAAGAAATCATAATCGGTGTAATGAAATGTGAAATATCTGATTTTAATTTGGAATATATTGAGTGAATTATTAGAGTCGGTTAATGTGAAAGTGTTAAAATTTTCTTTTTTATATACAAAACCATTCCTACAATAATCAGTAATAATATTATCGAACGCGGATATCGGGGGAAGACACACTCCGATAACGGCCATAGGTGTTATATAGTTGTTATATGATATAAGTGAAAACATTTATATCATATATAAATTATAAAACTTAAAATGAAGGCGGTAGTATAATAGAAGGATAAAGAAAAATAAATGTGGACGGAGGATGCAATGATATATTCTTTATCATTAGGAATAGGTTGTGTGTTAGTAGTAATGGGAACAAAAACATCGATAGGGGATTTACGTGATACATTTGTAAACAAGAAAGCCAAAATATTATTCATAGTGGGTCAACATTATATAACATCACCGATATATGCAGTAATTCTTGTAAAAGTATTAGAATTGGATACGCCTCGAGCGTTGGGGTTATTAATATCATCAGTAACCCCTCCTACGGTGGCGGCAAGTGTGACGACATTTATGATAGAAGGGGATGTACCATTATCAATAACATCATCGGTAGTAACATTAGTATCAAGTTTTATATGTATGCCATTGGTGTTTACGGCCCAAGTATATACAATAAATAGAGATGATGTATCATTAAAAATACCATATGGACAAATGTGTGGGATATTGATGTACATGGTTGTATTGAAAGGGTTAGGGATGGTAATGAAGAAATCTTATGAAGAAAAATTAGAAAGATTAGAGAAAATAAACGAAGTATTAAAAAAAAGTGCAATATTATCGATGTTTTTTGCATTAGCGATGTTAGTATCTTCGAAGCAATTATTAAATTCAAGTTTTTATTCGGGTCCTGGTTGGTATAAACATTACTCGAGTTGTATATTGTTTATAATAGGGACGGGTGTAATATCCCACATATCCTATAGTGTATTAAATAGTAGAATATGTCCAATTATGCAAACAAATGTTAAAGAGCGAGATGCGATGTTATTAACAACGATACGTAAGAATCCAGCAATAGCCTTATCGGTGTCAGCAATAAGTTTCAAAGATTATTTAACTGATAAAGATTATTCGACGGCATTTGGGTTAGTATTTGTGAATGCAATGTTATTAGATTGGTGTACATTTCCATTTGTAGTAATATTAAGAAAATTAAGATTGGGATATATAATTAAGAAGAAAGAAGATAGTTCCTTACCACCGGTTTTGAATGTAGAAGAAAAGAACGATTCAATTGAATCAGATTGTTCATTAGAGATTGTAATAGAAAGAAGAGAGGGGGAGGAGGGAGTTGTCCCCTGAAATTAATAATAGGAGCAGTTAAACAAACAAGTAAAGGTCCATAATAATTTTTAAGTTTTTTACCATTAATTTTATAAGGATTATTTACAAGTGAAATATAAATACAAGTAGGAATCAAAGCTTTAAACGCATTGCCGGTAGGATATTGTTTTAACATATAGAAAAAGGGGATTTGATGAATAGAAATTTCTAAAAAGAAATAGAGAAATTTATTAACTGTAATATTTTTCCATTTCCATATTTTAGTTTTATAATTATTATATATCATAGTAAGACCGGCTGCAGAAATGACAGAACTTAGAGTTAATAATCCTCTGGATTCATATTTAACAAGACGTGGATATAAAATCAATAATAAATTCCATGTAGTAAAGAATCGTAACATAATAATTAATAAATATGTTTCGATTTTTTTATATAGATTAATATTTATGGATTTGTATAAAGTGTTGGAACCAAGGAGTCCCATGTTTAAGGGGATCGTAAATCGCCCCTTTTGGACTCGAGCCATTGTTGATCGGTTGCGGTAAACCAAAGTGTTTCATAATGAGATTGGGGAACAGTTTCATTTTTATCACAATCATTAAAAGGGTCAATAAGATTTTCCAAGAATTCATTAATTTTTTGTGGGTCTAAAAGAATGTTGTTAAACATGGGTGTTTTTTTGTATTTTTTGTAAGAAACATATCGTGGTGGATTAAACCAAAATCTACAAGGATGTCTTTTTAAATATTGTGCATTTGCAATTTCTTGATTAAACATTTGGTCAATAACAGAATAAGCGGATTTAAGCAAAAGTATTTTTTGTAAAAATATTTTTTTTTTATCAAAGAGTAGTAGTAATTGATATTTTAAATTTTTAGACATTTCTTTGCCATGGTTGTGATGTGTTTCTTGTACGGAATTGATGAAACGGATTTCATTTTTAACATTTTTAAGGTTAGTTAAGAGAGTTTTGCGTTGGTCATCTATTTTTTTGATAAGAGAAAAAATATTGGTATTATAAATAACAGGGAATAGGAGTCTAACTTCTCGTGGTATAATAAATAGATTAGTTTGTTTAATTTCCATGATTTTTTCTTCAACGGAAAACAATTTTTCTTCAATATTTTTCAACATGTCAGTTTTATTATTATTTTCAAAGTCGCGTTTTAAACCTAATAAGATAGAACCGGACAAAAACTCGACACTGGACTGTAGAGTGTCATATTGAACAGCGGAGGTTTTATGTGCTTGGGCACCGGCATCGAGTTTGCAATAATTAATTACAGCTAATAATAGAGAAACACCGACATTCATGAGGCATAAAACGAATCGTTGTCGGTCTGAACAACCTAATGTTTCAGCACCGACTGATGCGGCGGCCGATAGAATAAGTGCGGGCAACATCAAAGAGTTAAGTCGCCATTCAGACAATTCCTTTGCTTCAATGTAAATAATTTTTTGTCCTTTGAGATAACTGGCCAAAATATCTAATGCGGATGAGAAAGCGTGATTATCATCATTATAATACTTGTCTACCTGATTTTCTACAGCATGTAAACTAAGTTTATTTAATTTACTTTTGTTTAAAATATCATTATAACCAGTTTTATTTTCAGTATTTTCTTTAAATTGCATTTCGTATTCTTCAACGGTATCATTGCTATTGTATTCATTTGTGTCGTGCATAGAACTGTCATCTAAACTACTCATACTTAATGTTTCATCAATATTGATAGCAATATCACGTGGATTTTCATTTAATTCATAAGAATCATCTATATTTTCTAATTGAGAGAAAGATAAATCTATTATATTTTTTAAATAAAGCCAACTTTTGGACAAATTATTATTACTCGAAATATCATTAGAATTAGTTGTATTCATATTATATATAATATTATACTAATATAATATGGGAACTAAAATAAGCAATAGTAATTTAAAAGCACCAAATGAAGAAAGATCAACAAATATTAATTATGATGAATTCTTCGATAATAATAAACAAGAAAAAAAAGTAGATAAATTATATGAATTTCCTATACAAATAGAATTTAATATACTTGAAGTCATCGACAATAAAGGAAAAGACCAGATAGAGAATATGTCTATTGTAGTTAACGATAATATTACCAAAGTGTGTAACTCCCTAATAAAAACAAAATGTAAAGATTTTGTTTGGTGTCAAGTAAATAAAGTGATATGTGTTAATGAAAAAAAAACATTTGATGAAAAAAAAACATTAGATGTAATAATGCATATAATTATTTTTGTACACGACCTTTCAAATGTGCGCGCGCAGAACGCGCGGCCCGATAAGGTGGAGATCCCTGAGTGGGAGGCGCTATGTGATGGAGATATTAATACTCAGGAATTTATTACAGAATTTATATATAAATTTCATTCAAAGATGAAGGAAGATCATGACTATAACGAAAAATTTATACGTGATTATAAAGAACTGAAGCCCGAGGCCGAGAAAAATCCACAACAATATATCGTCGCTGGGGAAGGAGAGAAAGTTACTTATGATATTACTGAAGAGTCTGGGCTTGTTCGACGTATTTTCAAGAAGGAGAAAAGTACACCATTATCAATATCATTAAAAAAAACAAAGCTTTTTGATGAAGTTGATAATAGTAGAAGCGATTCTTCTGAAGGTTATAAGTTTGAGGATTATTTAAAATGTTATAAAAAAATGAAACAAATTGATCAGAGTGTGCCGCTACTATATTTAGATTTAGATGACGATGCTAATATAAAGGACCGGCAAAATTCAGGGAGAATAAATTCAGGGAAAATAGATAATAGCTTGAATGAAATGAGTGATTATTTTACAGTATCTAAAGAGGGTGAGTCTGCAAACCATAGTTTTAATATTAAAACATTATTCGTTGAAACTTCTGACGTTGAAACTTCTGACCATATATCTAGCAATCCGAGAGCTAATGAAATTCAAAAGGATGTCGAGAAATTTGCTGGTATTTATGATATATTAAATATAACATGTTCGCGAATAAGAGAATATACTAAGGAAAAACATCAAACAGTAGTGGTAAAAATGGGGAAAATACATGAAAAATATTTCACTAAAAAAAGGAGTTTGAATTATATATTAATAAAAGAGATATATAGTTATCCACACAGGTATGTAGAAAATAGAGTAGTTGTAAAAGAGCTACAATATAAGAGGTTTAGTCGCGAGAAGCAACTCGCCCTCCGCCAATACGAACGGTTTGTGCCACCCGATCCTTTATACATTCGGGAACGGACGGACGCCTGGAGGGAAAATATATATGGTTGGAAATTAGATAAATATGATAGAATATGTAAAAATGATATATTTATTAAAACGGATGGTAAAGAAAGTGTTTTAGTGTATGATGTATGTATATATCGAAATGAAAATCGAAATGAAAATCGAAATGAAAACGAATATGTTTATTATTATAGTTTGAAAGAATTGAATATTTCAAATACTAATTATAGGATGGCACTAAAAGACGACTTTGTGAAGGAATATTATAAGTTGTCATACCGCGATACAGTGCAATATTATATATTATATAATAAATATGTAAATGAAATAAACGTTCAAAATGGTGGAGGTGGTTTAAGAAAACGCAAAAATAAAAAGGAAAAACTTAAAAGGATAGAAAGAAAAAAAAAGATAAATAGAATAGAGAATAGTAATATCATAGAAAAATTAATAAATTATATAAAAACGAGAAATAATAGAGTTAATAAAAAGCATAGACAATCATTGAAACATTATAAATAATGTAGAAATATATATTAAGTGTTTTGAGGGCTAGGAGGAACCGGTAGTCCCCCGGTAATAGTACCACCAGTCGAACCAAAGCCCCCTGCCCCACGCTGGGTAGAGCCAAGGACATCTTCATTCGCAACAACCTCTACTTTAATAGGTGAAAGAGTTGGAGAACAAATTTGAACAAGCCGAGTACCTTTTTCGACTTCAACAGGAGATTTACTAATATTATCAAACATTACTCCTAGACAACCGCGATAACCAGAGTCAATAATCCCGACACAATTAGCTAGACGGACTTTTGTTTTACCAATACTGGAGCGAGGGTAAACGTAGAAGGAGATGGGGTCACCATTTTTATCAAAAGCGGCACATTTTACTCCGAGGTCAACTTTTTTATTTTCAAAAGCATCGATAACAAATTTTTCAGGAATAAAGAGATCAAACCCAGCATCGGGATAAGGAGCTGAGAGATTGGGCATTACTTTTTCTTCGATGTAGTCAACATATTTTTGGCGAAGTTCGGGGTCATTAACGTAGATTTTAAGAAGCATGTTAATTGTAGTAAATTAATATGCTTTTATTTTTATTTCAATTTTTAGGGGGAACCTAGGTTCCCCCAAACCCCCTCCTTTGTTATTTTTTTGCGCAATTTTTTCCAAACGCCCCAAACAACAAAAGAACAAAAGAACAAAAGAACAAAAGAATAAAGGAGGGGGTTTGGGGGAACCTAGGTTCCCCCTAAAAATTGAAATATGAATACTAAATAAAGGACTATTGTAGATAATATACAAACCAATGGCTGATTACATTTCTCAGAAAGACATTTCGCTTGCGAGCCATGCATTTGACGAAGCCTCAAAGTCCCCGTGCTTGATGAAGCATGGTTGTGTTGCAACGATGAATGGAAAAATTGTTGGTCGTGGTCATAATCATTATAGGACGAATTCGCATGATAAAATCATTCACAAGATGTGTAGTTGTCATGCAGAAATCGACACTATTCGTAAGACCTACTACGCCATGCGTGCTCATGTGAAATCACGGTCACATCAGTTAAAAGTTGTTTAAGAAAATAACAATATATGTAGTGCGGGTTGGTCATGATAATGAAATTCGTGATTCTGCGCCCTGTATATATTGTGCGAATCAAATGAAAGATTTTAATATAAAAAGAATAGTGTATTCGAATACGCAGGGTAATTACACGGCACAAAAGTGTAAAGATTATGCAACAGATCATATTTCACATGGAGAGAAAATGAGAATGAAACAAGAGATGTGTCCAATGGTTCCACAAGTATGTTAATGTAGTGAATGTAATGTAGTGAATGTAATGTAGTGAATGTAATGTAGTGATATATTTTTTTTGTTGTAAGTTTTAGGGTTAGTAGGTTGTCTTCGAATTGAAAATTAAAAATAGGGAAATATTCTAGTACTTGTACTAAAAATAGATAGTACTTAAGTCTAAAATCACAATATAAGTATGCCTTGTGTCAATTGTCGCAATATCTACAATGAAACCGGTATCAAAACACCTCATTACTATTTTGGAAATCGAACGTCATGTTGTTTTCCCGGAGGTTCTCGTACAGAGATGTTAGTGGCGTGTGTACGAATTATACCGAATGATATATTGAGTGGAATTTTTGAAGAACACACATTAGGTGTGGTAGGGTGTAGAGAAATCACAAATAAATGGAGTTCGATGTCGAATGAGCAACGTGTGACTTGTCTTGAGGTGCTTATTCAAGTATGGGCAACTAGCATTTCAGAAGAAATAAATAGAAGGTACGGTTCGGCTAGATCAAACCAACCATCAAGTGGTCATTATATTGCTTATAGTGCGGCAATTGCGTTGACAGAAAGGAATGGGCAGAATGAAGTGATTGAAAGTCATCCGCAAAATATTAGAACTTCTATTTTTAAATATTTTAAACGTGCACACACGGAATATCGAGTAAGATTCGAGCGACTTGTAGCTAGAACCAGAGCAGAGATGCGTGCACGTGTCGAAACGATAGCTAATGTGCCCAAAAAAATGTTAACGGCCCCAATTCCTTCAACTAATGTTCACATGAGTAGTGAGTGTCCAGTATGTTTGAATGAATTTAAATCGGAATGTGGTACAACTGTTACATCGTGTGGTCATAAGTTATGTATTGCATGTTTTGCGAATATCATTATAAAAGATACAAAGAATAAGATTAGTTGTCCTATATGTCGTAGTGTAGTACTTTCTTAATGTATAAGATGATGTGGTATAAGATGATTGTGGGTGTGATGTAATATATATATTTTTTTGTTAAAGAAATGAATAATAAACGTGGGTTAAGTGATGAAGTATATATATAGAATACAATATTTGATAAAAATATTGTATTTTAGTATAATGTTAAATTACAAAAAAATAAAGACAAAAGCCGAAGAATATACGTGGGTTATTATAATAGTAGCGGTTATATTGATATCATTTCTGTGGTTTTTTATTAGACAAATATTTATGAGATTTGAGAAAGAAATAGTAGTAAAAGATAAATATATAAAAAATTCAGGAAGGTCAAGTAGTAAAATAGTAGTAGATGAAAACAACAATGCATACGTATTTGAAGATGCGATATTACTTGGAGATATGAATAGTTTAGATGACTATAATAAAATAGAGAAGGGTAAAAAATATAAGATATCGGGGTCGGGAATACGTATTACATATTTAAGTTTGTTTCCAGTAATATATGAAGTGAAAGAGATTTAAATATTGATAAATGTATTTTGTACAATTATCTTCTTCTATAAGTTCTATATTTTAGGCGAATACCACCGACACGACCGGTAAGTTGATTAGTGCGAGAAATAAAATGTTTGGTAGTATGTGAATGGCCTAAACCTCTGCGTCTAACATAACGGTTTGTAACACCGAAACCATAAGATACTCTAGGTACTAAACCGGATTTGCTTGGTCCTCCGCCTTGATTTCTTCTACTGATGGTATTTTTATATCTAGCAGCTCTAGAACCCATATTAATATATATATATATAGTTAATATAATTTTTAGAAGAATATATGTGATAAAAAGTAAAGAGTTAGTTATCCGTGTGTACTTTTAAGTACGAAGGACCAATTAGCACCATTTAGGTTAACGAGTTGACCGCGGTCGTTGATCAATCGAACGCGCATGCGGTCAATATTAACTTTACCACAATATTTTCGTATAACAGAATTAGAATCGATATATGAGAAAGAAGATTGCCCGAAAGCTAAGTTAGTTGTGTTAACAGGAATAATTGCTAAAACATCAGAACTAACAGAGAATTTAAGTTTTTCGGTGGGTTTGTGTCTTTGTAGTAAAATTTCATTTAAAGTATGTTGTTGTGCCAATGTCATTTGTCGTGGAATACCTTGATTATATTGAACAATATTATCAACATTAAGACCGGATGGGTCGAGGTTATTTGAAAAATAATCAGGTATAGTAAGAGAGCTTTCTTCATCGTAAAGGGTAGATAAGTTACTAGAGATTTTGTTGTTATTATAATCATCTAACAAAACGAAAAAGTATTGAACATTAGTAAGATTAGTAAGTTCTTCACTGAGAATTGAAGTAGATGAAGTGTATTCGGAATCTCTGAAGCCAAGAATCCAGCCTAGATTATAATTTCTCCAAGTTGAATTATTTTTATGAAAAGTAATAATATCATTTTCTTCTTTAGTGATAGTAGTTTTGTAAGAAGAACTACTATATGAGAAGGATATACTAGTTGGTGTAATATTGTCCAAGGTCGTGATGAGTGAAGAAATAGTGTAATGTCCACTGGGGATTTCAACGAGATTATCATCGAGCCAAAAAAAATTATTAAAGTAAAGAGAATCGATATTATACCATGTATAAGGTATCTCAATAGATAATAATGAAAGAGATTCTACGTTTTTCATAGATTCGGTTAAACTGAAAGTGAAATCACTAACACTATAAGTAGCTATATTGCCGGGAGGCAATGAGGAATATACGCCATCATATACATTATTTTTTCGAAATGAACTGTTTATGTAAACGACTTTATCAAAAATGTTGTTTGTGGATTCCAATGATTGAATAAGTTTATTGTTAGCGAGATTAAAAAAGGATTGAATATCACTATCATTATGTTTTGATAGAAATTCATTGGTTTTATTTTGTATATTTTCTTTATTGAACGGTGGGGTAAGTTGATACAAGGTGATGAGATCGTCAATATTATAATCATTGATATTTAAATTCATAATGGTTATAATATTTCTATAAAATATTCTCTAATATTTTGTTTATAGAAAATCAAAGTATGTAACCTCTAGATAGAAACATTTGCGAAACGACTTGTGTTACATGTTTATGATTGAGGGATACATTATTGAGATTTTTAATAGGTATTTGTGTAATACCGACACTCCTTTGAACATGAGATTTTGTTTTAAACAATGCGAATTGTATATTTTTAATAAATTCAAGTTCAGACGTTGTAAAATCTTTTACATCAATTCTGCAATTAGAGAAGTAAATGTATTTGTTAAATTTGGGGATGTTATAGATAGAGCAATTAATTTTACGGTCTAAAATATTTTTAATAAATCCAATACCAATGATATCCTTAACGCCGGGAGAAATATCCATTTCAAATACAAAGAGATTGGAATTTAGTGGTATTTTGGATGATATTTTAGTAGGAGTTCCGTAAATACATCCATCATAGTTTTTTTTTCTACGGTATTCATGATTTTCAATACGAGTGACTTGATTGAAACGTGTACAAGTTAGGAAAGAATCCATAAAGGTTAAGATAAAGAGTGAAAGTAATATGAAATATAAGAAATTTTCAATTTTTTATATTTTATATATTTTATATATTTTTTATAATTAATGACAGGAGTTTTTAGTTAACTTGCTACAAATTTAAATGTAGTTAACATACCTAAAAGAGAAACTACATAAAGTAAAAAAATAAGGTCGGGTTTATTGTTTTCCCAAATTTTTTTAATATCCATCCTTTGATTTATTTAGAGATAATAATTTTATAAAAACAATAAAATATATGCAAAATTGTATATATAACAACGTGAATAAAACAAAGAGTGCATTATGTTTAAACATTATAAAAATTGAAATATAAATAAATAATATTACTAAAGTAATAAAAGTAATAGGAAAATAACAAATGACAAGTTTTTGTGAGAACATGCAACCAATGAATAAGGTTATGGATTATCTGGGAGTAGCAAAGTGTGAAGTGAAAGTAGAACACGAAGAGAAGGTAAGGGATGGTTGGGTAAAACTATCAAGGGATGGGTCGGGAAATCTTGTACAGAAGTTCGGAAAAGATGAACAAAACAGTTACTTAGCTAATGCTGAACTAAAAGATGAGATGGATAAAGCAAAGGCCCTAATACTTCGTCATGCGAAATACGACGAGTATGACACAGAATTATATTACAAGAATTATATCAATTCGTGGGATATTGTAGAGGAATCAGAAATGGAATCTTCAAGTGATGAAGATAATGATGAGGAGGATGTAGATGAATTAGATGATGAGTTTGCAGATTATTAAAGTGATAAATTAAGTTAAAATTATAAAGTTAAAATAACAAATGATAAAAATGGAAGAATACGATTCAGAATCAGAAGACTGTATATTAAATGAATTATCAAACGAATTAGAATGTCAGAAATATTCAAAGATAGACTTAAAAGCGATGACATGTTTTTTTATTTATGTGGATGTAAACAGGTCTCTTAAATTTTTAGACAAATCAGAAATAAAATTATCAATACCCAACACATTATTAAAAAACGAACTACAAAGTGTAATAAGAAATCGTCAAAAGAAGAACGAAAAGAGCTATAAGTTAGTACATTTGTTTAAATACAATTTTAATATAGATGAGAATGAAATAAGAAATCACGAGAAATATAATTTTTTAGACTCAATAGAGTTATTGACTGATGTATCTTTTCATCCATCAGTTGAAGTGATGTCTGATATAAATGGACTTTTTTTTGTGTTTAATGAAACAAATCAAATAAACAAAACAAAAAAACATATAACATTTAGTAAAAATAATAAAACAAATAAGAATCTTAGATAGGTATTAGATGGAATAAATCTAAATAACCTTTTAATTATAGTTAATATAAATGATAGATTTTTCAATAATAAATGATAGATTTTTCAATAATAAATATGATAATTGAGAGTATATATAGTAAAGGGGAATATTCTGAAAAACGTAGTTTATGTAAAAACATCCATTGGAAATATTTGATAGCGTACGTGTCGATACTTTCATATCCACGTTTGTGATAATAATCTCGCACCCCCTCTCCAGTAATGACCGAAATGCCCAACAATCCATTGAGCCATGCGATATTTTCAGCGTGTCGAAGTAAATTTTTACCGATGCCCATGTGCTGTGTGGAAATAGATTTATTGTGTCCAACGGGAACAATATTATTATATACGTGTAATTCGCGTACCAATCCGGTGTCACGAATGCCATCAAATACTGGACTATGATCAATAGGAGGAATACGCAAACGAATGAAACCAAAAATCACCTTCTTGTCACGACTTTCTAGCGAAATGAAATATTCAAATGCTCCGGATGCTTCATATTTTCGAAAAACATATGAAGCATTTTTAATATCGTATTCAATGTGTCGACCGATTTCCCGACTTCGAATATCATTACTGTGTTTATCGACCTTCTTAAGTTTATCATCAATGACTTGCCGCATATTCATACAAGTATTGCCACCAGAGATGTAGGGGAGTGGGATATCACGAACGATTCGTGGAATACGCATCCAAGGTTTACATTGCAACATCGCATATTGAACAACGTCGATGAGCGCATCGGGATTTTGCTGTGAGTAAGGGATATATTTTCCACTTTTATACCATTTTTCAATGACTGTCCAAGGTACAACCTCGCACGGATAGATTTTCATTTGGTCGGGTTGTAGTAGGCTGGTATTGAACAAAAGGTCAAACATGTCCTTGTCCATTTGTGGAGTAGCACCTGGCAAATCAGGCATAATATGAATATCAATCTTGAATCCATTGTTTTTGAGATATTGCACACATTTTACAGCATCGAGAAAGGTGTGTCCTCGATTAATTTTTTTTAGAATATTGTCATTGATGTGCTGAACACCCAGTTGGATGCGGGTGGTTCCACTATTTCTGAAAAACCAAATCCAATCATCATCAATTGCGTCGGGTCTGGTTTCAATACAAATACCAATGATCCTGACTTTTGTGGTCATGTTTATATGGATTTCTTCTTCAAGAGAATATGGTGCCCTTTTGGGAGAACTGTCGTAAAATGTGTTGGCACTGTAAAACAAATCACGATGAAATTCAATAAGATATTCTTTAGGAAATTCAGTATATGTCCCTCCTTCAATAATCAGGTCGAGCTTATCGACTTCATGACCTTGCATAAGAAGACTGTTCATCCGACTCATCATTTGTTCGTATGCATCCCAGTTATTTTGAAAGCCGCGGGATACGGCGGGTTCGTTTTTCAAGTAACTCCTCGGCATATCATGGTCTGCGCCGTTTTTCACAGATTCGTCTGGACAGTAGTAACAATTGTGTTTGCAACTGAAACTTTGACCGTGAGGGTGAGGTGAAAGTAGAACCGCAAAACTATTCACACCCGATAGATTGCGACTAGGACACTTTTGCAACATGAGCCAAAATCGCTGATCACTCACGATTTTGTTTTCTTTGATCATCTTCTGATACACATAGACGAGGAAAGACTTTTTCACAATAATATCACCCCTTTTTTGCAATTTTGCGTAGATTTTGTTGAATAGTTTCTTATCGTTTTTACAGCCGTTGTAAAGTGTAAGCACCAGTTCTTCATACTTGTGAATATTTTGTGCGGTGATTGAGTGGAATTGTTTGTCGTTTTTCGTGTAAATCGATTCAATGTCGAGAACATGATTACTGGAACAAGCCATAGGTGTGCTCGTTTATTTATTTTGACTATAAAGTATAAAAAAATATAGTATTAAAATTCAATTTTTAGAATATATGATATACATTTAAAAATTATTGTAAATTAGATTAAGAAAGAGTTATAATGAATAAGATAATATGTTATTTTATTCGTTTCAATTAATATCATTTGCTGATTTAAATTTAATAATCCCACCTTTAATATCCTTTTTCATTTTTGTAAAGACGTGATATAATTTAGTTTTTTTACATTTATTTTGAAAATCATCATTTTTAAAGTGGCAACACATTTCATAATAAAATGCTTTTTGAATTGCACCAGTTTCCTTGACAGGTAGAGGATTACCACAATCATCAAACAGATTACGCATCATATATTCACGCCACTCTTGTTTAAATTCATTAACACTGCCAGAACCAACACGGGCACCTCCACTAATAGATTTAACTTTAATATTATGTTTTTTTGTAAAATGCCAAACAGTATTATAATTGCTGTGGAGAGAAGAAGCGATTTCGGCATAAGACATATTTTGTTTTGCCAAAAGCTCAACAAACAGAGGCTCGAGAACCATTTTGTCTGAAATACGTTATTATTATGTTGTACCAGTGCCAAGGTATAAATCTCCTAAAAAAAAGTTCAATTTTTAGGAGATTTATGGTTATGTTTGATTACACAAAACATTTATTTAAAAGCTTATTTTAAAAGATTTACCAAATAAATTTGAATAAATAGTTGTCCGTGTTTTTTTCGATTTCTTTCCTTTGCCTTTTCTTTTTTTCCCTTTATGTACCTTTGTTTTTCTTGCGGTTTTTGCTAATTCTTTTACTAACGCAATTTTTTTTTGATGTTTTTTTAAAGTGGACGCCATATATTATATTATAATATAATTTATATTTGTTAATATTTGTTAATATTTACTTTAATTAAGCAGTTAATTCTGGATATTATCTGGTGTTAGTTTTTGCACGACATTGTTAGTAACATTTTCGTCTTTGTATATTTTTAAAAATTGAATATATCCCAGACTGCGTTCTAAACAAAACGAAGAACCGAGTTGATTTTTTGCAATTTCAATTCCTATTTTTTCTTTTTCAGATAAAGTTTTCAGGTATTTTGTTGTTATATTTTCATCAATAACATTATTAGTTTCTTGTATCATTTATCTATATATGTAAATTTAATTATATATTTACAATGCATAACATTTTCAATTTTTTTTATAAAAAGACAATACAAAATTAGAGTTCATATGTGACGTCAACAGTTTATTTGCTTCATAATCTATAACATAGTCATATTCATTTAAAAAAGAGATTAATTGTGGTAGTTCTTCTATTGTCATATATTTGTTAACATTATAAAAACTTTTAAATGCATATCCACAATTAAATTTAGGTGGATGCACAGATACTTTTTCTAATCTAATATTTTTAATTATATGGTTTAAATTTGGTGGAATATTTGAAACGGTTAGTACTGTATCATATTTTTTTAATAGTTTATCTAAGATAATCTCTTTATAAATGGAGTACATGTTATATTATTTAAAGGAATATAAAATATCAATATATACCAAAAAAATGTCAACATATCAGCAAGATTGTGATTTATTAGGAATATCTAAAACCAGTGATATAAATGCTATAAAAAAGGCATATAAAAAAAAGGCTCTACAAAAACATCCTGATCGCGGAGGGTCAGAAGAAGAATTTCAAAATCTAAAAAATGCTTATGACAGATTAATTAAACATAAAGAAAATCCATTCAGTACTCAATCGTTTAATAATATACCGACAACTTCAACTACAATGAATGATTTGTTTAATGAAGATATTTTTCAGTTTGCGTTTAATAAAGGATTTCCACCAGGGGTTTTCACTAATAATACGGCACATACTTCAACATTTCGTCCAAGTAGTAGACGCGTGAAAATAAAAACACAAATTATAAATGGTGAAAGAAAAACAACTGTGGAAGAGTTTTTCAGTTAGATTAATGATTATAATAAAGTATATATATTCTATACAATAATGTTAACCTATATTAAATGAAAGAAAACAAGAAAGCTTTGAAAATGTTATATCATTCGAATTTAAGAAATGTTGGAACATTTACATCTATTGCCTTATCTTTGCTAGTTTATGCTAGATATTTTAAAGACAAAAGTAAGGTATCAAATATAATGTTTGTTTTAGTAGGAGTTTCATTTTTGTCTATAGCTACATACCTGAATTATATGTTAATAGATGATTTAAATAATGCCAAAAAAATAGAAAATAATGAAAACACAATAAAAACTATAAATCGTATGCTATCAATACCATATTTCATTGTTGTCATGAATTTTTTCATTGTATTTTTTACAGTATTAATTAAATTAGAAAAAATTTAAATAGGTAAATTGTATTACACTAAAATTGATTTTCGTTCATTATTTTTATAAATAAATGAAAACTAATGAACATATTAATAGAAAATATGGCTAATCTTGAAATTGATGATGGAATTGTATTTACACGATTATTGTACTTGAAAGATGAAGTAGAATATATGTGTTTAATTTCATTATTATCTCATGATATAAACCAAGCAATATTTTGGTTTCATGAACATTTTTATTCTGGGTATGAATCATTTAAATTAATTTATAATATTTATTTATTGTTTTACTCATATAGAAATCCACAATTTGAAAAGTATATTTTTAAACAAGATTATATATTTGATAACTTAGTTAAACTCGTTATTAATTTATCGAGTTTAAAGTTTTCATTCGAAGGATTTATATTATATAATTTAACTATAAACTCTAATAACGCTGTAAAAACATACAAAGGACGACCACCATCATTTCTTCAAATGATTGATAACAAATATCGTCTATTTTTACACAGTTTGTATAAAAGGGATTGGTTCAATGTATGTGCATTGTTAAAAATAATGCAATTAAATGAAGAATTAAATGAAGAATTATATGATGTAATAAAATTATATTATGAATGTGTTCATAATATTGAGTTTAATGATATCAATGGTTTTTACGATTTTAAAATAAATGAACTAAATGATAATGTTTTAAAATATATAATATCAATTATACTTTTATGTGAAATGTTGGAGAAGGATGTAAATGTTAAACCAAAACAAATTTATAAAACCATTAGTTGTGAACATCAAGACTATATTAATTATTTGTCTGATTATACAAATATACAAACCGAGTTCATACTCTATCATAAACGAAAATACAGTGTGGATCCAATAATCGGATTATTTAATTTGAAGCGATACAATATTTCAGATTTGTGGAAAAGACTTACGCATAATTGGATTTATTATTCATCTAAAACACCTCTATGGAATAGAATTTTATGCGATTGGGATGAAAACTGGTCATACGACCATGTAAATAAAAAAATAAATCTAAAACAAAATGATGAATTTGATGAAGCTTTTTGTTTATATCATGATGAACAAAGTAGAGGGATTCAAGAATTATGTACTGTAAATATAAATCCTGTAACAATAAATGAATTTTGTAAATATTTTAATCATTCATTAATATTTGAATCTGGATGTACATCTTGGACATTAGTTTAATATCAATGTCCATCCGATGTAAAACTAGCTGTTTTCTTGTCAATATTTGAAATAATAGATTGTTTATATAGTTTTCTAGCTTCGTTTGCGTAACTTTTTGCTTCCTCTGTATCATGACCAATTCCTGCTCGATTCCCACCCTCACAAGAATCCATATCATCATCATAGTATTTTCTTAAATCGTGAAATTTTTTAGTATATACTTCATTTACAAATTCTTCTTCTGTTTTTTTGCTTATAGTTGTATCATATAATTCTTCGATTGTATACCCTATATTATACAACTGTTCATTACAAATATTTAAAGACCGCATTTCTGTTGCATGACACCCTGCGTGTTGTATTTCAAATAAGGTAAAACCGGCATCTTTTAAACCTTTTACATCATAACCACCATCTTTTAGTTCTTTAGCTGTAATTCCATAATTACGAAGTTCGTGTGATTCGCATCCTGCGTGTTTAAATAGTTCAATTGGTGTTTTTTTATCAATAAGTTCTTTCATAATTATAGGGTTGTTTTTTGCCTGTGTAATTTCGTTTACGATTTCGTTAGAATATTTCTTTTCATTTTCATCAATAAGCATGATTGCCATTGCAGAATAATTGTGTAGGTCGATTAAAGTATCTCTAAGTGCTTCGTTATCAACTAATGTTATTCCTGATTTACTAATACTTGTATAACGGCCTAATTTGTCTCCGATTCTCACTAGAACTCCAACAGTACCATATGTCGCAAATGCGTCTCCATAGTCTGCATTTTTTTTTTCGAACAGACTTAATGCTTCATATTGGATGTCACGTAATTGATTAACACGATTCATTGTATAATTATTATATGTTGTGTTTATTTCAATTTTTACATTAAGTTTTTCTGGATAAAGATATAATATATTTGGCACATGTATAATATATGGGATATAAGTGTTGGGTTTATTCTAAAGATGAAAATGTAAAAAGGATTGAGGTGAACAATGTGGTAATAGAATAAGAAATTACCTTATTTTTATATAATACCCAATTCTAAGAATGTATTTTTTCTGTGTTCATTTAACATATTTATAAAATTTTTCTGGTAATAATGAACAATGCAGCAACCAACTAATGTAATTGAACCAGTTATAGTTCCCAGTATGATACCACATTTCCATGTATAAAATATAATTTGTATTGAAATTCCGTGAATAGATATTGCAAAGATTGGAACTGGTAACCGAATAAGTCTTCGATTCTTAATAATAAATTCTAGATAAACATCTGGATCTGATATTTGTCGTATTGTGTTTTCTAAAAGAACACAAAGTAAAACCGTTGTTAGAGAGCCAATTGTCCCTATTACACCAGGAATTGCGCTTAGTAAAAAATGACTTTCAGTAACCAATATTCCTGTAGAAATACCGCATGATAGTGTTGCAACTATTGTAAGTGTGTTAAAAAAAGGGACTGTGAGTTCTGATAAAGTTACATGAAGATTTCGCTTTATGAAATAAATCGCCCAAGTTGCACTTTGAAAATCAAGATTTTGCGCGGATTCATTTAACTCTTTTAATTTTTGGTTTAGCATGTCTTTCCTATTCATTATCCCCGGATTATCTTCAATATCAAGAGCCATAAGAGTTTATCTGTAAATATGTTATTCGGTTTATATATATTCGATAATAACTTAAAATGAATTTTATATAACATATATAACTATCTTATGAAGTAGTTATATATCCTGGTATAGCTCAGTTGGTAGAGCAGTAGACTGTAATGGTGTTTTAAAAGCAATTATCTACGTGTCCGCGGTTCGATTCCGCGTGCCGGGAATTTAATCTAGTGGCGACCACATGAGCCACAGCCTGGGCCACTAGAAGGTACTATCATTGCCATCTGTACCCCCGCGCCGCGTGAAACACTTGGTGTTTGTACTGTCCTACGTTGAACTGTAGGTTGTTTTATATTAGTTAATTTTTTGCTATTCATAAAATTCATTCCCATTTTCATTCCCATTTTCAATGGTTTTGGTTTAATTATATTAGGTTCTACCGATTGTGAGAAATATACTTCTTTAGCTAATTCAATTGCTTCACGTTCAAGTTCGGCTTTTTTATTTTCTTTGGCAAGTTCTTCTGTTTTTTTCTTTTCGGCAAGAAGTTCTTCAGTTTTTCTTTTTGCTGACGCACGCTCTTCGGCTTTTTTCTTGGCTTCGGCATCGGCTTTTTTCTTGGCTTCGGC
>CERS01186433.1_pt1 | contig 20481 bp, 25 predicted proteins | sample 356251 | NCBI WGS metagenome assembly CERS01 (sample SAMEA2621020, study PRJEB7988) | marine metagenome | isolation source: saline water (ENVO:00002010), including
CACATCCTTCTCCGCCACCGCCACCGTCCCCCTACCCACCTCCACCTTTACCAACATCTCTTCCACCAATGTCACATCCTCCTCCGCCTCCTTCGCTAACACCGTCATTCGCATCTGCACCTCATCCACCAAGTATTTCTCCGGCATTTGCATATAGTGGTGCAAATGCATTAATACCAGAAAATTATGAAATTATCGATTCTAATGTTACAACAATCGTAGCTGACAATAGTATTGTTGGCGATAATAACAAAATTACTGTATTCTGAGTATGTTCATTTTGTATTTTTTAAAAACTGTTTGTAATTACAAATGTTATCTGTTTTTGAAGAAGCCGTTAAATTCGTGAGTACGCATAGAGGTTTTGATGTGAATGATGAAGAACGTTTAATGATTTATGCGTTGTATAAGATGGCCACTGTTGGAAAAGCTCCGGATGAATGCGAATGTTCTTCTTTAGACATGAAAGGAAAAATGAAGTATAATGCTTGGAAAGAATTATCTTCAAATTATGGTTGTGGCGAATCGGCCAAGACCTTGTATGTTGAATTGGTGAACAAATTGATTATCAAGTACAAATCTGAGTAGATATGTTAATGACATTATTAAAGTATTCTTGAAATGCGATGTTCTTCATCTTTCCCAAAAACGGATGATTCCAAAAGAGTTGCCATTGCATTTCTGACATTAATCTATATTGATATGTGATCGTGCTATTTTTGTGTTTGCATATTCTTCTTATGCATACTTGCTTTCTAGTTTTATTTGTCAGACGATCTTTACAATTGATACATGTACCGCAATTTGGTCTCAAACAGGCGGAACACTCTCCGCATTTTTTCCGCATTGTTTCCGAAAAAAAATATTCAGTGTAATTAAATGTCTCTTGGTTTTTTATCGATCCGAAACGATGTGAAAAACGTTAATTTGTCAAGACATAGGAACACCCATATAAATACATTACCTGAACTTGATGAGCAAAAATGGAAAAGCCTTGGCTCACGTGATTACATAGTGATGTTGATCTTTACCTTGTTGTCTTTCTGCGGTATCAGTTTTATCATTTTTGTCGGATTGTATTTTATACCGTTTGACGTATTGTTCAACTTTGAAAATTATGGTGAAGCTATTGACGTATTGGCCGCAATGTTGAAACGTATAAGAAACGAACCTTTGATTACTTTTGGGGCTTGGTTAATTCCTATACCGTTTGCAGTATTTATTCCATTGAGTATTACAGAATATCCGTTAAAACTTTCTTCCATTATTTTAAGTTGCATTTTATGGATTTCAATCCTTTTCGATGAAGAGCGTGTTCACTTTGTTGATTCCTTGAAAAGTATACCCGAAATGGGTTACATGTGGTACGAAGCAGTGGTTATCGCGTTGAGCGTTTTTATTGTCGTGCACAATGCGTTTTGGCTTATTTGGGGAGGTCCTATGGTTGCTGTATGCGCAGGTCCGTATGCAACTGATAGGAATCCACTGTTATTTATCATAATAGCACTAACAAGTATTGTATTTGTGTTACCTATAGTAGGTGAATTTGTGAATGAATCGGGAGAATTTTTCTTGTTGGGATACAATAGTAAGAGCATCGTTGCGAATGTTTTGTCGATTGGGATGATTCATGTATGGGTGCGAACATACCATTTAGTATGCAGAGATTGTTACAACACTTTTAGAAAAACAAAAAGAATTTTACCACGTACATGCGCGATAATATATGTATTGCTTAATACTGCGTTGGTAGAAATATGGGTTTGTTCTGCTTATGCTTTGCATTTTGCGTACACATCTATTTCAAAAGTAGAGGAAGAGGAAGACATATTTTCTCGTTGGGTAAAGAAGATGACGAAAAAAATAATTGCATTTATGAAATGTTTCATAATCTAACCCCCGTAACGATTGGTGCTTTCTGCGCATCTGAATCCTCTATTCTTATTCCAGATACAATTCCTACATGTTCGGTGTTTTGAATTGCTTTTTGTGCTTCGAGCTGCAATAATGTCTTTGCATGTTTGATGGTATCGGCGTTTAGATAGTTTACGCTAATATCAGGCGACTGTAAGATAGTATTCGTATGCAATTGTATATGTGATAGCAATTGACGGATCAATCGAACTTTTTGTTTCTTCACTTGTATATTGCGCTTCGATATCTTCTCGATACGAAGTCGTCGCATATCATCGTGTAGGTTTTTCAAGATCGGCAAAAGTTCTGGTTTTTTATATCGTCGCAACTCGCGTGGATGTGTTTTTTCATTTACTTGTGTTTGAATATCTGTAAAGTCTTGCAGCAGAAACTTGACAATTTCACGAGAATATGGCAACTTTGCATCTTCTATCATGTTCTTGTAATTTAATACGAGTTCACCCGCGTGTGAAAGAGAGGACTGACTCATTTGTAATTATCTAAGATTTTTCAAGATACGCGCACAACAAGAAATCGTTTAGCTTCAAAAAGATTGTCGTATATTATTTACGCCGCGACTTTTTATTTACGCGTCTTGACCGTCATCACAATAGCGAATGCCATCAACCAAATTAAAATCAATTCATCTGGAACATACAATGTCACGCACATCTCTGGTTTGTTGTTAGGCAAAACTGTAAACTTTTTCCAGTATTTATCAAGAACAAGCTGACGTTCGCGATTCTCAAGAACAAGCTGACAAAAGTATGCGATCAACATTTTTTTGATTTTTTTTTAAAAAAGTTGTTAGAGTGACTTGTTTTCAAGAGATACAAAAGTAGACTTCGTCCAAAGTGTAGATGATTTGTAGAATTTGAGAAAATCGACATGTGCTGATTTAATCGTATTTATCTCAATATGTGCTTTATTTAAAGATTCTATACACTTTTCATCGGCGCATCTCCATTTCACATAGTCATCGATATCAAAAGCAATGTTGCCATTCCAGCGTGTTAACATAGATTCTTTTTTTAGATAAGTGTGCAACGATTCGTAAGAATCGTGAATGATGAATATGTTTCTTAGTTCAAGAGGCACAAAGCGAAGTGCAAAATTGAAGCCAATTTTGTACAGACGCGTCAATCCCACTATATGAATGTACCCATGTTCACATTCCTCGTATTCATTACGTATGTATTGAAATAACTTTCTTACATTGTAGTCAGGAAACCGAAACGATTTGTGATTAGATTCAATAATTGAACAGATTCCGTTTTCAATTTGGCATGATTTTGCTCGGTGGAGTGCATAATCCACTTGCTTTTTCATATCTTCAAAAGAGCCATGTATCATGCCAATGGAAAGTAAAATAGGACGATTTGACGAGTCTAAAAGATGTCCATGTTCGTTCTCTAAACACAATAAACAGGCATCGCTATTCGTATACACATATTGTGAAACGAAATCCATTTCTATTAGTTGTCATATTCTTTTTAAGCACCGCATGACGACGACAACGAGATGAATGTCTAAATTCGGTATGCGACGCTTGAGGGCAGTGCAAAACAAATGACCGATACACTTCAAATCTTTTCGTGCAAAAAAATTGAGGTTGCTTTTTTTCAATGTCGTTCAACCTTGTTCAAGACAATGGAATGCGAATGCATCTGCAACCTTTATAATTCTAAGTAGTCCTTGTTGGCTGTCGGAACGGGGAACCGTAACGGTAACCGTACTGTACCGAAAGTTAGGATTTCTTGGCTCCAGCACTATTCTGTATGTGGTCGTTGCGCCGACCGCATCCACCACTGTAAATATCAACTTGTCACCGGCTACGGCGCCTACTGGCAGGTCAATATCGAGCTTGTGTGTACTTCCGGTATATTGAATCAAACGCATCAAAAATACTTCTGCTTTCCACATATCTAACATTTTCTTTGATGAAAATCAAACCTCGAAAAATTTAAGATAAGCGTAGCGATATTTTCGTCAGTCAGAATTCTTGGATCAATCTATTGCGTTATCTGGTGCGGTGAAAATTAGTCCTTTGTTTATGATGTAATGAGTGATAACGCGCAAAGCTTTTGATTCCTAAATGTGTGCAAGCGTCCGGTCCGAGTCTTGCATATACCTCATGCCAAATACAAGTGAAAATATATTCAATCTTTTCTTTATTTTCTTGAATCCACCGATCATCCATATTACAAGCCCATGATTCTTCATACGGTCGAATTGCATTCCCCATTTGTTCCAATTTTTTTTATTTTTTTTTTGTTTATGCACCAATCTGTTCATTTCTTATTCATTGTGTGTCCAATCATAGGCTCTTCAAATAGTATTCATTAAAAAATTCTATTCTTTTAAATATTTGCGAAGTTCGCATTTCACTCTTTCAGGATGTGTTGGATAAGAAAAAACATCAGAGTACGGATAAATTATTAGGTTATTCTGATTATTTTTTCGATGCCAGTGGGAAACTTGAGAAAAAAGATACATGCTCCATCGCTACAAGAAGTAATAGCATATCTACAAGAAGAAAGTAGAGCATTGAACCATTATGCAGATTGTTTGGAATCGAAAGTAGTCAGTATTCAAGAAGAAAATAGAGTGTTAAGAGAAGAGGTGCATAAATTGTGTGCTGTACTTCGTGTAACACTAAGACTCACATCGAAAAATTAGTGCGTGAATCAAATCAATATTTAACGAATTTAAGCAACTTGTGGAACAATCATTTATGTTAAGTTTATTAAATCAAAATTAAAATCCGTATTTGTCAACTATAAATACGGTCAGTGTGTCTCTGTCCCATCGTTTGTTCTTGATATCTTGCTTCAGTTGTAATCCCTCCCTCCATACTAGCAAGAGACATTTTTAGCATTTTGTCACATTTTCCTTCGTAGACTTCACTGCTGGGGGTGACACCACCTTCCAAGTAGTACCGCGGATTCGGAAAAGAAGCGTCTTCACATTTACACAAAAAAAATCGGATTCAATACTCGTTTGCATCACAATATGTTTACAGTCAGTTCTTTACACAATTAGGCACTCGTCTTCCATTTTTGAGTTTCCAACCTTTTTGTGTATATCCCGACCAGCATCTACTGTATTTTCTACCCGATCTACTTGTATATATTTTTGAAGATGTTTTGGTCCTTTTTTTTTTCAAGATAGATTTTCCAAGTGTCCCAGTCCGTAGTACCATTCTGCCTGTTTTGGGATTTCTTATCTTCTTCGTACTGCTGAGTTGTTCTTTACTCGATTGTTTTTTACTCGCTCGTTTTTTACCCGATTTCTTATTTTTCTTACATGATCCAGTTTTACAGTCCCACTTTTTACAAGATTGATATCCTGGAGTCGCTTTTTCTGTTTTTTGTGAGCACTTAAATCGTGAACAGAATGACTTCTTTCGCGAAGGAATATGTTTTTTGATAGACATACTTTTGTCGCCAAATTTTATACACTTTATTTCACCATTGCATGCTCTTACGCGTTTTGCAAATTTTTTTGATCCGGGTAAACACTTTTTGTCTACCATTTTTAAACATACTATTTTTTTTTTGCAGACACATTGAGCATTAGAAACTGATTAACAATCTGTCTCAAAACTACGGTTAATATAAAATAAGAAAAAGCCAATCACTCCAGGTCCGACAAAGATGATTGGGACGGTTTGCACCGCTCAAAGTGGCCTTAGCGCAAAGTAAAAAGTTGACAATTGCCAACACGTCCCGATCCATATTCTCTCGTCCCAAAGTGCATTCCACGCAACATGGCTCTTCGGACCCGTACGTTTTGTGACGCCGGGTGCGAAAGTTGTCGTCGTCCTCGGATGTGCCAATGGTCTCTAATTCGGATGTGCCACATTGGTACTGTTTAGACGTCTAAAACTCGTCTAGCATGACTGTCACGCCCCGAATTGCCAGCGCTTTTGCCAGCTTCTTCTTGGGTACAGGAGCGTATCTCAAAATTTATCGAGCAAGAGTTTAAATTTTAAAAAAAAAAGAAAAATATGGAGTATAACCATGTGTATTTCACTGGGAGTATATCGTCTTTTGGGAATTTGTTCTGGTCTTTGAATGAAAACCGACGGGTTTGGTTGTATGTACCTAAAGATTTGTCAAAAATAAGAATGGCCTATCTATTATCATTACGAGATTGTGGTGGTTCATTATGTCATTTTGAAAATGGAAAATTGAAAAGACATATTTGTACGGATATTCCTCAAGGTTGTATACATTTGATAAGACCAGAAGAGTATTTTTTTAAAACCGTATGTGTATACGATTACGATACCCAACTTCGTATTTTAGGATTGACAAGAGTTTGCAATTCAAACCCGCCATGTTTATTGTGTTCAAGATGTGTAGATTGTAATGAGTTGGCTGAAATGTATGGAATGTACGATGCTATTATAAATTCAAACAGTGAAGATATTTAGGTGCAATATTCATATTACAAGCCCGGAGTCGATTGATAATAATTTGTTTAGCACCGCGTTCTTTCTTTTTTTATATTTATGACTCACCAAGGCATTCTAATTTACCTCCACAGGTTCCACTTGATGCAATTCTATTGTAATCATGAATAGACTTGAACTCTAAACTATTTTTTAAGAATCCAATTTCATCGGTACTCATCAGAATATCAAACGCTCTCAAAAATCCTAATCCTACATATCCGTCAACATGATCGGTGGGTAAATTGTTAATAAAGCACGGTAACTTGTAGTCCCTATTACAAAAACGTACTTGTAATTCTACAAGTTCCGAACATACAATTTCGCCATTGACTCCTTGTTGTTTCAGTGTTTTTCTGCCATGCTGTGCGAAGCATTTTTTTATTTTTCGCGCTGCACTCGATCCAATATTGATTGGTCCAGGTGCACCTGTGTCAACTGTAAATTTCAATGGTTCATTTTCTACAAAAATAGTCATGACAAAAGAACCTCCACTAAATTTTGCATCAAACATGTGAAAATTCTGTTTTTGTAGGACATACTGTGTCAAATTCATGCTTAGATTTAATGTTTGATTTTCATGCGAAATAAGGCAAGGTGAGTTGTGTAGCAAAAAGTCGCATGTGAGTATGTGCAAGCTTGCTTTTAACGAATTTGTAACGAATACATCTGCATGTGTTTTTGTTAATTTTTTGGGTGAAGTGTATATTCCTAAGTTTGTCTGCATTTGCAACATTGGACACATTAGCATATCAGCTTGTTTTTCTTCTACTGATCCTATTCCCATAAGTTTCATAGTGCATCCCGATGTATATGGAAGGCAGCCATTATTGATAATGTAATCATTGACTGCTCTGTGTTCTTCGTCTTTAGTAACGGATTCCATTTTATGCATGACGTCTTTGTATTCTTCCACAATATTTGTCGTATTATTTTTTTGAACCGAAATGTAACTTTTACTCAACACGGGTGGTCCGGCATATCCTGTGTCGAGCATGAACAACACATGATCGTCTGATAATTTTGTTTTTAATACAAGTACTTCGTTTATGCTATCAATGTCAAGTAAGTGTAATTTGTAGGTATTGCATTTAACTCGCACAAACACATATAACAAACAGCATACTCCACCTACAACACACAGTTTTTTTAATGCATGATTTTTTGTGTAGACATACAATGTTGCAAAAATTATAGCGAAAATTAACTCGAGCTGCGGTATCATTTACTAGTAGGTGTTTTTTTTTTATCACTTGTTTAAATTACGATAATTTTATCCACTTGTATTACGATCATTTGATTGCTTTCATCGACAGCATTAATGATTCCGCTCTCCATATACCTAGTCTGTTTTTGCCTGTAGTTTTTTTTAATTTTGCGGAGCTTGTAAATTTTTTGATTGATATAGTGAATGGAAACGTTTTGAAGCCTAGTTTTCGCACAGCAAACTCTCTTTCAAATTGTAGTTGGTTGCGTGTGTAGAATTCTTTAAAGCTTTGTTGAACAGGCAAATGGTTCATTACGTCTTTCGTCTGTACAACGCCTTCTTCCGTGTTATAGTCATTAATTTCATACATGTAAAAGTCAACATTTGGACATTTTTTTTGAAAGTCAGCTATTTTTGCAACGCTGTCAAATTCTTTAAACCCCGCGCTATTATCATCATATAAAGAGTAATGAACTTGGAATTTGCATCGAGAATGCTTCTTAAAAACGGATGTTAAGGTTGGCATATCTGAAGCATATATTTCTGGTGCTACCATAACAAAAGTCTTTCCAGACAATGCTTTTTTTGTAGTGTTTAACACTTGAAGCAATACTTGGTTAGAACGACTTACGCTTATAATTGTGTTATGCTTTTGTATATTATCTTTTGCTTGTTTTAAAAGAAGCTGACATTCTTCTATCAATTTTTTCATACCAATGCCCCAATCACTGCAACAATTTGTTGATGTGTCTGGTATATATTGTCCCTCAACAAACAGGTAAGTCGCGAAGGTTTTTCCGAACTCATGCATTTCATTCTCAGATCTAGCGTGCAAAGCTGGAAAACCAGACATAAACAATTCTGGTCTTTCTCCTTTTGTTTGTTGACATTTTTGGTAACTGAATATTTGGTCATTCTGTTGTTTTATTGGCTCACACTGCATTTTTATATATTAAATATATCTTTTTTTTCATCTTACAAGAATCTAAATATTGTGTAGTTTCTGTCTTCAGGATCTGACAACACCAAAAGAGGAGGATTTTGAGCGGTTGACATTATCTCGATGAAACAATCTTTGCGATAGCACGGAAGACCATTGACTGCAACGATGGTTTGATTTTTATATAACTTCAATCCCTTCCGATACACTCGCGATATACAAACACCATTTGAAGTTTGGACAATGCCTATTCCGTATTCACCTTGTTTATTTCGACTGATCCGCTGAGAGGAAATTCCTTTTAATTTGTCGAACACGACAAGTGGCGGTGTACAATCGATGAATACGGTACGACACAACGGACAAGTTGCCCTTTTATCCAATAGTTTGTGTATGCATTGCATACACATGCAATGTCCACACGGCTGCAAGCTTGCAGTCGGTTTTTCCTCAAGGCATACCGGACATTCTGCAAAGGATACCATTTTACTAGTACAAATCTACGATATTCTGCAATTTCAACGCGTTAATCATAGTTCTTTATATTATTCCCGATATAGTGTATCCAATGTCAGTGTATTGATTTGCTTATCATTATACACTCCCAATTGGCACATTGAATAGAATTGTTGTGCTTATAAATGATATCAAAAATTACTGGAACAGTCTCCGAAAATGAAGACAAATTGATTGGGTTGATAAATGAAGAAAAATTAGTATTGGGGTTATGGGCCAGTCAAAAAATGATTTGAAATGTCTTGACCGGACTACTTGCTATCTATGTAGAGCCGTTAATATTCCCATGGAAAGTGTTGCTGCACTGTTCAAGTTAAAGGATACATGATTTCGCTCCGTGTTGTTTCGTGTGTTTTTTGCAGAGCTTGACTGTGGTATGTAGCATGCAATGTACGTGCCTATATTTTTCCAAAATTCTGATGGTATTCCTAATCCTTCGTCTCCAAAGACAAGAGTATATTCGGAATATTTTGGAACATCGTAAATGGAGTAGGCAACTTCATTCCTTGAATCCCAAAATTCCTGTGACTCCATAATTATTATATGCTTTCTTGTTTGCAAATAGGACAGCATGTCTACGACAACATGGTAATTGTTTGCACCCATGACACAGTGTTCAATTGTATCGCGATGTTTTGTGATTAGTCTTGCATATTTGGAGCTTGGACCAATATGTACATGGTATCCCATGATAGTGGCAGTTCTAATGATGCCTGCAATATTTCGAGGTTGAGTCCATGCAGGTATGTATATGTGTATGTCAAAGCTTTGTGAAAAAAGCCATTTGTAAATGGCGTAAATCATCGAAAAAAAAGTCTTATCGCTCAGAGTCAATTTTTCTTGCATTTTTTTTTCAAGAAAAAGAATCAAAATAAAAATCTTCAACTACCAAAACAAAACGATGGCACCCAAGAAGCGCGTCAATTCTGAAATTTCTGACAACGATAGCAATGTTAGCAGTGTTGCTCCATCCATAGTATCTGATGTAAAAGTTCCAACAAAGGTAAAGAAGGCAAAGAAGGATGTAAAGCCGATTGAAGAGGAAACGAATACGGAAGTGAATACGGAAGTGAATACGGAAGTGGATACGGAAGTGAATACGGAAGTGAATACGGAAGTGGATACGGAAGTGAATACGGAAGTGTCTACTGCTCCAAAACGGAAAAAGAAAGAAAAGAAAGAGAAGAAGAAGAAGAAGTCTACCCGAACACCATCTAGTTATGTTATGTTCTCCATGGAATATCGAAAGGTAGTAAGCACGGAATTCCCTGAATTGTCACTTGGAAATGTATCGAAAAAGTGTGGAGAAGCTTGGAGCGCTCTGAGTGCTGAAGTAAAAGCGGAATGGAAGGCAAAGGCAGACGCGTTAAAATTGGAAAAGAGTGTCACCATAGCAGAAAATTCTGAACCTTTAAAGAAGAAGCGCAAGCCTTCTAGTTATTTATGTTTTTCTATGGAATATCGCAAGAAGGTGATCCAAGAGGAGCCAAATCTGTCTTTGGGTGATGTTTCCAAAAAATGTGGTGCTGCATGGAAGAGTTTGACTGAAGATGAAAGGGAGGCTTGGAAGAAAAAGGCTGCAGAAGTTTAAATGTACGCATCGATTTTTGAATGTATGTACTTTATATGCGAGTTGAAAACTTTATTGGCAATGCGATTATTATGCAAAGAATGGAAATATTGTATTGATGAATTGTGTGGAAGCAGTAAATGTGTGCCAGATCATTGGGATAGTTACATGAATATATACGGTTTATCAGAATTGTTTCCAAATGTTGAAACTTTTAATAATGTAGGGCATCGTGGTCATGTATTAAGTGCTTTACATAAGGTGACTAAATTGTGGTTAGATTCTCCGCTGAGTACATTTTCTATAATAGTATGTAATTTATCAACTGTGAACATAAAACATTTAATTATAAAATTAGACAATAGTTTTGAATTGTTAAATATAGTTGCTTCGATGGAATGGTTAAATTTAGAAGTTTTGAATGTGATAAGTGATTTTCAACATGATGAAATAAAGGCTTTTCATTGGAAAACTTCCAAATTGCACTCACTTAGGATTGGTTCACCGTTTTGCGTTATTCCAAGGTGCATATGTAGTTTACCCATCAATTTTTGTACAGAGCTCTGTATAGCGAATTTTTCGGAAAGTATTTGTATTCATCTGACTGAATGGTTTTCCAATTTTTTAGATGTGTGGAGAATTTTAAGTATTGCAAGTCCGATAACAATTTTACGATTATACAATGTGGTACCAGAATGTGAAATGTGTATATCAACATTAGTCCAAGTGTTGAATGTGTTGCATGTCGAACGATGTGACTTAACTCCTTGCTCATCTGATACTTGTGTTTTTTTATTAAATAATACTGGTGTTATTCTTGAATTAGAACAAAAAAGATCAAGTATTTGGAAGAATGTTTATATAGCATTTGGTGATCGTATACAATTTAAGCAGTCAGTATCTACATAAAACATGCAATATAATTAGCCAGTATCTACATCAAGTGAACACACATTTGGATGGTTTTTCAATAATGCAAAATCTACATCAAGTGCAGCTTCTCGTGAATCTTGATAAAATCTAGAATTATCCGAAAGCAAGTATTTGACGAGAACATTTGGCAACAATATACCAACTGAAATTGATAGTAAAATTATAACCATACACATTGTAATGAAACCTATCGTAGTTTTTACTGTGTACATTTTTACTAAGTACATTTTTTTTAATTCTATAATAATAATGATGTTTGCAAATCATATTAGGAATAATGCTATTTTATATGCAATGGTAGGGCTTTGTGTGCTGACAATATCTGTAGTAATTTTATTGAATTGGTCATTTAGTCTGAATTCGGATTTTGGATCTTTCAATAAACCAAGTTATGATAGAGTGAGAGGAGTGATTACTGACTTTTTTGTAGGAACGATCGCAATATTTTTGGGGTTTGTAAGTATGATCGTTTTTCCGAAATTGCAAGTGTCTGAGATAAGTATGTTGATTTTCATGTTTCAGGAAATTGCGAATTTTCTCTGTGACAACGCTTTACGAGGTATTCATTTGAGATATCATTATGAGACGGAAACTACAAATGTGTCAAGATCTCTTATACTTCATAATTCAACTCAAACACAGATATGGCACATAGAACTAAGTAAATTTCAGTGTAGAGGTCGGAATCAAGTCATTCCTAATGGCACGATACTTGTTGCTTATGATGCGGACATGTTTGACATTGGGATTACTCGCAAGTGGCGAAAAGTGACAAAAGAAGATTTTCAAAGAGAGATTTCGACAAACAGAGCAAAAACTACAACTGATTTGCATAAAAAATATACGGAAATAGCGGAGAGACCTGAAAATGATTTTTGGCGAGAAAAGTTTTTAGGAATAAAAAAAGATGGCGAAAGTGCAACAACCGGTAACGAAGTTTGTTTTTTTAAAGAGATATTTCCTACGAATGTCTTTACAAGTGAAGTAACAGGTGAATCGTTTCAAATTGATGAAGATTCTATCATCGAATCTGGAAATCATTACTACAGACCTGTCCAAATAGAAGTACAAATGATATGGGATTGGAGAGAAGTTAGAAAGTATTTTAGTCAGCAAGAACAAGAGAGAGGTCATAATGGTACTACAAGTTTAATCAACTCTCAACATACGTGTAATGATTTTGTAGTTTGTGCAGGACAGCAAGGTAAAGTGATAGGATCGTGTGAGGATTGTGATAAAACATCCGAAGTGGATGAGTATCGTAAAATGGCAAATATAAGATTTTGGATTTATCCACAACGCTTTCCGATAAAACTTAAGGTTCCTGTAAATTTACTCAACTTTAGAGATAAAGATCTTAGGCGCTTAACATTTAATTCTCCAAGATTTAAGGTTATTTCAACGAATACTGGCCTGCAAACGAGACAAATGCAGGTTATACCGTGTGATTGCTTTTCTGGTACTGATAACGAATGTCAAACATGCACAAATGGATGTGGTTTTAGTCCGTCTCATTCGTGTGATAATTTTACATCCACACCTAATATCACTCCTAATATGACGCCTGTCACGCCTGTCACGCCTGATGTCACACCTAATGCCATGCCTAATGTCACGTCTAATGCGATACCCACACCTGATGCTACTCCCAATTTATCAATGATTACAAATGAAGATCAAACGAGTGGTTCTGCTGATAAATCTGCAAGTTCAATATCTGCGAAAATATCAAGCATTTATCCCTTTACAAATCAATCATCGACATCATCTGACCATTTATTACATTCTAAACACCCAAAATTCAAAGGATCTTGCAATTTTGGTCATTTACTTGTCCCGCAACTTCCCCTAATGCATTATCGTGATAAGACTAAAATAAAATATGGTAGACCGAATAATCCAGAATTTCCCAGTGCTAGTGCTTATGAAAAGTGGCTAGCACTCAGGACCGCAGAGACTACTTTCGTCAACTACAATATTGATGGTTATAATTGGTATCGTATGGAAGATACACCTAATGTAAATGAAGGTTTTATTGAAATAAAATGTGATCTACTAAAATCTGCTCTTGAAAACGGCCAGAAATGTTTCAGTAGTGATGAAATACAAAATATGAAAAATGCATGTCTTTCTGGCAAAACCCCATGGCCTGCTATTCTATCACCAAAACACTTTATTACCACGAATGGTAACAGATATTTTACACCTTATATAGGTGAGCATACAGTAGTACAAATGTCAAAAATCAATAATGTTCTTCGTTTTTACATTTCACCAGAATCACTTGGTTCAAGTAGTTTGACTACATTTAAATATTTCCTTCAACCAGATATTGTAATAAAGAGTACGGCAGTTAGTTTGATGACATTATTTTTATTGTCTATCGTCGAAAGAGCAGTAAACGGTGTCATTATTTCTAAGAAAAGTTCTCGATTTCTTCCCTTGATTGGCTTGTTTATTGCGAATGTGTTAGGTTCAACGCCAATCAATATGGTACGTTTCGGGTGGGCATACACAGACGATGAAAGATCTCATTATGGTCAAACTAAAATATCAACAAATTTTATCATTTTATTATTCTTGATACTTTCTGCTTTTTATTTAGGTGTTCCCGAGAAAGTAAAAGTCTTTCCTGATAAAGCAAAAATTTTAATGGTAATGTCTGGATTGACATTATTAGTCATTTTTGATGTAGTGAATGCTATATTAGTAGGTGTAAAACCACCGTGTCCTCGCACGATAAATTATGCAAATACAGAAGAGAATGTGAATGATGACGAAAGAATGAAAAGAAAAAAGTCAACGGCTAGATTAATCACATACATTTGTCTTGTCATTATGGTGGTTATATATTTAACACCTATCATTGTTCAATCCTATTTGTTAGCTTCAAAAAAGCCTGGTTATAGCACACGTATCATTTCTGAAAATGAATCTATGCTTGATAAGTTTGCAAAAAAAATGATGAAAACATCCTCATTTCAAACGGTATCATCGGATACAACCGTTTTGAAATCACCAAACTCAATTTCATCTAAATCATAATTTCTTTTCCGTTAACACAATCTGTTTGAATGTGGGATTCGACGATTCTGTATCTAAAAATGTATCACTTATATATTTGCGTTTAATAAGCAAATAAAAGACCTATGCGAATAAAAATGTTCTTATTTGATATGCTGAATTGTGATTTGAATCAGCTCATATATTTTCATTTAAATGCATGTACAATACAAAAATGTGCGAGGCGATGGTTATATCGGCATACCAGACATGAAAGCTGGAGATATTTACGGAAACAATTGTTACAAAAAATACAAATCAATGAATTCAACGAGCTTGCAAAATATGAACGAATTCGAAAAGAATGGAATCAAGAACCTCAATCATGGATTTACACTTTACAATATGATCGTGATATGGTTTACTACATATTAAGAGAAGTAAGGTTAGGATTGTGGAATTAATCGCACCTTCCTTCAGACACTTAAGAGATATTTGTTAAAATATTCCACCATTTAAAGTACCAATCCTTCTTTTTTAATTTGTGAATGCTAATTGTATTTGCACATATTCTCCCGGTACACGAAGACGGATTGTAAATATCGCACGGTCCCCATGGAAAGAAACATTTGCAATGAGTTAGTTTGATATCATTTAAAAATGCACATGCCCCTCCTGATATATCATCTCTCTTGTTTAAACAATAAGTTGTTGAACAGTTTGGATATCCAACTTTTGCAATGCATTTATCGTTTACAATAGTTTGTATAGAGTTATATGAGTATCCTTCAAACCCTCCTTGAATATAATTAAAGCGGTTTTTAATTCCTAATACTTTGACATTCTTATATGTGACATCAGTTGATCCAAAGTATTGTACTTGCGGGAACTTTGTCAAGAATAATGCCAGATTGGACGGGACTACTAATGTATCCGTATCTATCTTTAAATAAAAATCGTGTCGCGGAAGTGTTGAGTACATGGTTTCTAGCAATTCTGCTAAGACCATATAGTTTCCTGTATGATAGTTCCAAATCGAATTCAAAGTACAACGCGATTCTATGAATTTAGGAATGGTAAAGTTCTTATTACACGGAATGAGCATTAAATATGACATCCATGCCCTGGGCCGAATCCATGTTTTCAGTCCATAATTTAGCATTGTAGTCTCCTTTGTTTTTGACAAGGCTATGCCAATTACAACTGTAAATTTGAGAAATAATGGTGTTCCCAAACTCGCATTCAATAGTTCACAAGACATTTCAATATGCCGAATAATATTTAAAAGTTCATATAACACACTTAGGGTCAACCCAAATTATAAATGGATGTACGACACACGATATGTCGTACACCACAACATGTAACGATAAGGAAAAAAGAAGATAAGCTCACACAATCTCATCGATGAGTCCAAAACGAAGACAATCCGATGCATTCAAATACTTTTCATTCTCAATCATACGAATTACGTCATTTTTTTTCAATTTGCTATGTTCCACGTAAATATCAATCATCAAATCGTACATCAATCTCATGTTGTGAGCTTCATCTTGTATAAAGGCCACAGACCCACTCGCTTCAGCACTCGGCTGGTGAATCAACATTGTCGATCGTTTCGTCATGTATCTGTAGTCTCCACAAACAGAAATGAGTGATGCCGCGCTAGCAACGAGTCCTTCGACATGAGTGTGTATAGGTACATCAAAAGATTCTATGAAGTCACATACATTGAGTGCAGACGACAGAGTACCACCGTCGCTTTGAATGTGTAAACTGATTGGCGGATATGTCTCCAACTTTAGTTGTTGTTGAATGGTTCGACTCAACACGCCGTTTTCACGAAGTTCTTTTTGTAGTGTCAAACATGAATCTACACTTATATCGTCGTACAAAAAGACTTCGGGAGCTGTAACATGTAGAGTAGATTCGGCGTTTTCCCATGCCGACGCCAACAAAAGACCACTTCTGAGAATTGTGCTTCGAGACAATGTTCCTATAACGCCCCAAAAACCAATCATCTTTGAAATTTGATTTAAAAATAATTTGCAATGCTAAATGATGTGTCATGTTTATGCAAACTCTGTCGTTGTTGGAATATGTAAAAAACACTGATTATTGTAAAAAATGACTCTTTACCAAGCGGTTATAATGAGATTTATGGTAATATGACAAATTTAAATACTCTTTTTCTTCTTCTAGGAGACGCACAGTAGCTCCCCACAATGGTAAATCACCCCAACGATTATAAAAAATACAGTTTGTGTCATTTACAATTCGAATAATTGTTTGCACGCTTTCTGAATTAATCCAACTCATGTTTATCATCATCACATTTGTATATGGAGATTCCCAATAAGTTAATTCATGATTTATCCCCTGAAATAAATGTATCATACCATACATAACTTTCTTTTTGTCCATTTCCTTCTGCCACTCGACAGGAGATAATGTTTTAGGTAATCTCAAAAACGGATCATTCTGATTTGGTATAAGACGTATATCACTATCAATACGCAAAACGAATGAACAATTATGTAGATATTTCATAAAATCGACATACCAGAAATTACACATGGTTCGATATCCAATTTTATGTCTGGAACCGGTGTGATTGCAAATCGAATTTTTTTTTTGCATCCGATTTGCATGCGCTTGAAAATACGGGAGCATATTGAATAATTTATTATTTTTTTCATTCGATTCAAAGGTCATAAAGATATAATGCTCGTATTTAATGTACCATCGTTGATCTTGCAAGTTTCTCACAAGCTTATGAGGATATATATGACACAATGTTGCAATACATAAGTTAGCATGTACTTGCATAAATTGAATGATACAACATAACACATTAAATCTAAATACCATTACATGACATCATGAAAATTTTAGAATAATCAAAACCGAACATCTACATCAAAAGTCATTGGCTGTTCATGAATGAATATATGACTAGGCGATTGTTCTCTCACATTTTCCCAAAAGGTGTTCTCTAATACATTTACATTTAAATTACGTACAGGCTTTAATATATTTTTGAAATCAAAAGACATTTTAAAGCCATTTTCACAATTCCTATAGTAGCATTTCTCATTACCCTCAATCGCAAATTTCCAGGTCATCTTAGAAAGACCAGCTGGATTTGCTTTCACTACCAATTTTTTACCACGTTTTGATCTCACATTTAAAGAAAAATTATTCTCTTTATCTTTAGGTCTGCTCCTACATGCATTTGGTAACCCGACGCCATCATTCGGATCCCATTGCAATGTATCTGTTATGCAATCTAAAATGACTAAATGAGCTGTGTTACTGGTTCGATTCACTGCGAGAGTCTGTATATCTATTCTATGACCGTTCATCCATTTTGAAGAAACATCATAAGCGTTGAACAACAGCTTTGATTCAGATAAAACATCATTATTCAAAAGCGGGTATCTACTCAGATGTAGACCCAATGGCAACATTTCACTTATTTCTTTAGGGGATGTAATTGTATAAGCCATCCACAAAGATGAAGGTAGTATAGTCATTCGCATTTATAGAATGAAAAGAAAAAAAATAAGAATATTAATATCTGAAGGTACACCACTGTCCCGCGGGCGTAAAAATGTCACTAATGGGACGATAAAGACGATGTTATGTCGATAAATGACAGGATTCGTCTGTAACTTTGTTTCGATTTTTTTTTATGTAAACAATCTTTTGCGACGCATCTTAAGGAAAGTCGATCCCATTGGTATTGAAGAAAAAGCATATTTGGATAATGATACAAGATGCCGAACACATGTACTCTGATGTATTTAACGTATTCGTCAATATGACAATAAAAGAAAATAGTAACCAAGAATATGAAATGTCTGAAAGTTCTGAATACATGAAAGAAGAATCAGCATATCATGAAACAAATGAAATGAATATTGCTGAGGATGATGACACTGAAACATGTGCTGTATGTAACGAGCCTGGATATTTAATTGTATGCGATGCGTGTGAAAAATGCTATCATTTATTTTGCGCATGTTTATCCAAAAATCCTACAGGGAACTTTTATTGCTTAGAATGTAAAAATTTACAACAACAACCTTCAGATTAAAATACAGAGAGTGCGTACTTCATAGATTCATAGAGTACGCATCCTACACATATATTGCACGGTGTGAACGATCTGTATTATTTTTTATGGAAACTAAATCAAATGGGGAATTCATATTCTACTTCCGATATAGGATATTCAACAGTTGTACATGTGTCAAAAGTAAAAATGTCTACAGATACAATTGCAATACAATTCAATAACAAACAGTTTATTCATATTGGAACTTTATATAATGAAGATTACGACTGTATAGTAAAAGGTGTTACACTTTTTTATTATGACAACAAAACTGTTTGTAGACAAGTTGCACATTATCAAATTTCGTTTGATGATTATCAATCAACACTAGATTATGTTGCTAGTGTGAAAAGCTGGATACTATCAAACTATATCTCGGTGAGGAAAATTATAATTATTCAACCATTTGATGATTTTAAAACATTGAACATATACATGTTTTTCACTGGTAAACATAAATTCCCATTCAAAACTCCTAATATAGATGTTGGATATGTTGTTTAATTTAGGTGGAATGCACCGTCCGGGTTACGCTCCCGATCACCCAGCTTGGAAGGCTGATATGCTACTATCACATCCACGGTGCTCAATTTACAGTAATATTTTTAAAAAATAAATTAAACGCACTACTCAGTTTTCTTGTACACTTGTATTATTTATCAAAATTAAATATTTTTTGTCGGGATTCAAAAGTCAACGGAAAATTGAATATGACCAGCTGACGTCAGAAATTCACCGTTCTATCTAAATTTCAAGAGAGTGCTCTAATTTTAAACGTCACGTTATTGTTTAATTTTGTGTCCTATGTTTTGATTTTTTTATTCATGTAAATATAAAAAATGGATATATGCCCCGTGTGCCTTGAAGATTTGAACACAAAAATAACTATAAGCATTCCTTGTACCGAACAAAAATCGCACATGTTGTGCATTCGTTGTTTTGTACATTTACACAACCGCCAATGTCCACTTTGTCGGAAGAGCTTCGAACACCTTATTCCCGGCATAGAATCGCAAACACGAATGAATCTCATTGAATTTTTGAGCTTAGAAGCAAGAAGCAACGAACTGTCATAGTAACAAAAACGAGCGAGAAAATTGCTTTCAAATTTGAATGCTACACAAAAATGTATCACTTGATAATGTATAGATATTGTGTTTCGAGCTCAACTTCAGTTAATACTCTATCTACTTATCGTGATATTTTTGCAATGTAACACAATAGAATCCGACATTTTTTTTCATCGTTAAAGAAAATGATGAGACAATTCCTCATTCTGCATGCAATCGCAACACTGTTGCATCTTTCATGTGCGATTTATTCGTTTTCGTTAAACTTGACTTATACGACTTTGCTTGATGTAAACTTGAAGAGAATAGCATTTTCTAATTTTTCATCGGAGTATCCCTACTATACAGAATATGACACTCTTAATTTCAAATTTTTATCTGTCATTATGAATCATGGGATCGTAGCAATAGTGACATTATTCTTTCATATTCTCATCTATGCTCCTAGTCATTACTATTATTCAGAAACGATTTGGAGACAAGGCTACTTTACCATTAGATGGATAGAGTATGCAATCACATGCACATTAATGAGTCTTTCCAGCGTAATAAGTGCAGGTACTCAAGATTTCAACATGGTTGTTACTATTATATATTGTGGTGTTTCTTTGCAACTTATTGGAGCCACAATCGAACAATCAAAGCTAAATTGGAAGATTCTATTACTAATTGGTGTCCTTGTAGAATCTGGTATTGGATGGAGCATTGTGTGGTATACACTCACTAGTCCCGCAATAAGCGAACTGCAATGG
>CERS01019236.1_pt1 | contig 20380 bp, 19 predicted proteins | sample 356251 | NCBI WGS metagenome assembly CERS01 (sample SAMEA2621020, study PRJEB7988) | marine metagenome | isolation source: saline water (ENVO:00002010), including
ACCTATAAAGAAGTTAAATAAAAAAGCTCTCTTTATATCAAAATACTTAGATTAATCCTTAAAGAGAGCGTAACCCATTAAGTCATATTACATTAAGACTATTCCTAAGATGAAATTGAAATTGAAACCGGCTTAACGCTATCAATCTTAGCCAATGTTACAGTTAAAACTCCATTTTTTAATGAAGCATCCATACTATCCACATTAACATCCGGAATATAATAGGTCCGTTTTTGTTTCCCCAACGAAAACTCTGACAAATGGGTTACTGAATCAGAATCTTTATCAACATCAACAGAGTCAATACCAACCGTTAAATACCCCTCCTCATACTGAATATCTAACGCTTCTTTTTCTATACCAGGAACTGAAACAGAAACAAGAATAGCAGAATCATTTTCCTTAATTACAGTTGGTAAATTCTGCATCCCTATTCCATAATCAGCCACATCCGGAATCACTGAATCCAGAAATGTTAAAGACGGATAAGATAGTTTTTTTGTTTGCCACATATTGGCACCTCCTAAAATAGTTTCAGCATAGGTAATGAAAAAACAATGCCAACAAAAAACAACAAAAATGTTCACAAATAGAACAATTTTATGTTCAGAAATAAAAAATTTTAATCATAAGTGAACAATACTAATCTATCGTCAAGCAAGACAATTTGTACTACCATTAACAATCATGGCAACACCAAAAAAAATACAACCTCAAGATCTAGAATCTGAAAAAAGCTTATTAGGAGCAATGATGATCTCTAGCGAAGCCATCTCACTAATTATTGGAAAAGTATATGCCAATTCATTTTACAAACCTTCTCACGGAACTATCTATGAAGCCATTGTAGACCTTTATAACGAACATGAACCCATCGATTTGCTAACCGTATCCAATAAATTAAAAAAAGAAAAAAAATTATCTGAAATAGGAGGAAGAACCTATTTAATTGAATTAACAGAATGTGTTCCAACTGCATCAAATGCAGATTATTATGCCAGTATTGTTGCCGAAAAAGCCTTATTAAGAAAATTAATTACAGCTGGATCTAATATTATTAAAGACGCCTTCGATGAAACCAATGAACCAAAAGAGGTAATAGAAGAAGCACAACAAGCCATCATTGATTTATCAAAAGAAAGTTTTAAAGATAACTTTATTCACTTAAAAGAAGCCGTAAATACGGTCTTTGAAAAAATTCAAACTACGACTCCAGGCGAAGATAATCTAACAGGAATTCCAACCGGATACCCAGATTTAGACAATATGACATCAGGCTTTCAACCAGGTGATTTAGTAATTCTAGCAGCAAGACCTTCAATGGGAAAAACAACTTTAGCATTAAACTTTGCCCAACATATGGCCATTCAAAACAAAGTCCCAATTGCCATTTTTAGTTGCGAAATGCCTTCAGAACAATTAGCCGTAAGGTTATTATGCTCTGAAGCAAAAATAGATTCAAAACGAATGAGAACCTCCTCATTAAAAGATAATGAATACAGAGACCTAAATTTAGCCTTTGGAAAATTATCAGAAGCCCCTATCTATATAGATGATGCTCCCAACCTATCTCCATTAGAAGTAAAAGCAAAATTTAGAAGACTTGAATTAAAAGTAAAACCAGAAATTGTCATTATTGATTATCTACAACTATTACGAGGAAGTAAAAAACGCTCTGAAAGTCGCTATCATGAAGTCTCTGAAATTGTACGAGAAATTAAGGCATTTGCCAAAGAAGCAAATATAGCCGTTATAGCATTATCCCAATTAAGTCGTGATATAGAAAAAAGACAAGATAAACGTCCGATGTTATCCGATTTAAGAGAATCAGGAGAAATCGAACAAACCGCTGATCTTATTATGTTTATTCATCGTAACGATGAAGTAGATGCATCAAATCTGGAATTTTCAAATGTTCAGCTCGTAATAGCAAAACATAGAAATGGACCCACCGGAAATATCGATCTAGGATTTAGAAAACAAGTATCTACCTTTGTTTCTGTAATGAAATCACCTACTCCTCAACCACCTGTACCAGAACCAATGGTATGAAACTAAAAACATTTTTAGTTATTATCTCATTATCAAATACACTTTTTGCTCAGCTTCCAGAAAATATCGATCTAGAAGCAGACCATATTATCTTTCAAAAAAATAATCATCGCTTACAAGCAACATCAAATGTAATCTTAAGTTATGAAAATCTAACTACATATACTGAAACCTTTATCTATGATACTAAACTATCTGAAGTCAAATTCCCTTCATTTTTAAAATTAAGTAATCAAAAACAAAGCCTAACAGCAGATTCATTAATATATAATTTCAAAAAAAATAAAGGCCATGCAAAAAATATTACAATTAAATCCAATAAACTAACCCTTAAAACAGAAAGCGCTTCTATTAGCCCTTTAAAAGCAACCCTACACAACACCTCCATTTCAAATTGTAATTTAAAAGAAAAACATATTGCCATCCACTCCCAAAAAATTGATGTTTATCCAATGCTTGGTATTATAAATGCAAGAAAAAATTGGCTTGATATTCATTTCTTGCCATTTCGAATTCCTATCCCATATTTCCCTTATGGCACAAAAACTCAAAATATTTTAGGAAAAAATCAATATATTCCTGAACTAGGAGAAAATAGCATCATGGGTAAATATGCGATTTATAAATCATCCTATATGCTTAACAAATATATATCAGGAACAACCGATATTGGTTACACAGAAAATTTATATTGGATTATAGGAGGTAGTAATACAATCTATAAAAACAAATATTTTTCCCAAGCTATTCAATACCATTATTACAATGTCATACAAACAACAGCTTTATACTCCATAAGTAAAATAACCTTTTACAAAAAGAAAAAGAAAAAATTAAATACAAATATAATAGATAAATTAATTAATCCATTTCTCTATCAAAACCAACTTAAAAATAATGAGCTAAACGTTATATTACAAAAAAAAGGAATTTTCTATAATTATTGGGTAGATTACCTGCCGAAAATAGAATTTTTAATTCCAAAATTAAGCTATCACAACACCATTATCGATACACGGCTATCAATATCAAATACAACAGAATCAACAAATGACACAAGGTTAACAGAAAAAAAACATTTTCAATTTAAAAACTCGCTGACAAAAGAACTCACCATAACAAAAAAATTACATATAATCCCAAAACTTAATACAGATATAAATCAATATACAAATACCCATCATTGGAATCGAATATTTTTTATAACCACATTAAAATTAAATACCGTGTTAAAACCCGAAATAAGTTATTTGCAAAAAGTAATAAATAAAGGAGCTAGCCCCTTTCAACATGAACAAAAATTTGCCTTAATAAACAATGAAATAGGTTTAAAGATTAAAAAACATACCAAAAAAACTCAATTAGAATATGAATCATTTTTCACAATAGAATCCCAAGAATTTCGTAAACAAAACATATTCTTCCTCTACAAATTTCACTGTTGGGGCCTAGGCATTAAATGGAAAATTAAAGAACAAGCATTCTCAATACAATTTGCCCTAAATTAGCACACTAAAACATCTAATAGTAAACTAAGAAACAAAAATCACCATTTTGAGTTACTTAATATAACTTACAAATCACAAATTTAAAGATTAAAAAATAAATATAAATGTGAGTTTTTATGTGAGTTTTTAAAAAATAAACAACTAGCAAAAAAACAAACTAATACCGTATACTTAGCTCCATGAGTAACGAACTATCTGATACAGAAATGATAACAAAAAAAGTAAATGGGAAAAGCATAACATTTGATATTAAAGATACCGTTGATATTATTTGGATGAGTCAAAAAACATTAGCAACATTCTTTGAAAGTCCTTTTAAATCAATCATAAAAGCACTTAGTATCATTTTAGATGAAACACCTATCAATAAAACAATCCATATAAGAACCATATCCTACATAGACAAACAAGAAACAGCATCTCAATCCATTCAAGAAACACAATACTCATCATATATCATTTTATTATTAGCATTTAAATTAAATAGCCCTACAGCAAAAGCATTCCAACAGTGGATAATTGAATCTCAGTTCAACTTAATCAAAAATGGATTTATAATAGACAAAACAAGACTGAAAAACTCGGAAAAAAGATTTAAAAAATTTCAACAACAAGTAAAAAAACTAACAACTTCTTAAACGATCAACAATCTCCTTAACCGTTTTCGCAACAACGTGCATTTCCTCAATCGAATTAGTTAAACCAACACTAAAACGAATACTAGATTTATTATCATCCACAGAAACACCAATAGCATCTAAAACATGAGAAGGCTCAATAGAACCAACTGAACAAGCAGACCCCGTAGACAAAGCAATCCCTTCTAAATCACAATTCATAGCTAAAGCATAACCACTACAACCACTAAATGTAATATTCAAGGTATTAGTTAATCGTAATGGTGAATTAGCAGCATTAACAACCACACCATCAAGCACTAAAAACTCCTGTTTTAAAAACTCAATCAAAGACTCTGTATGCTGCTGATAATAACTAACATCGATCCGAGAAACAGCTGTACCAAAAGCAATAATACCAGGAACATTTTCTGTAGAAGCTCTTAACCCCCGCTCATGATGCCCCCCATATAATAAGGGATTAACGTTAGTTTCATCTTTTATATATAAAGCACCCACACCTTTTGGAGCATAAAGTTTATGAGAAGAAAAAGACATAAAATCAACATTTAATTGATTAACATCAATATGATACTTACCTAAAGCCTGAACTGCATCTGTATGAAATAAAGCAGCATGCTCATGAGCAATTTCACACAATAATTGTATATCCTGAATCGTCCCTATTTCATTATTAGCTAACACAACACTTACTAGCCTAGTATAAGATTTAAATAATCCTTTAAACACAGATATATCAATACAACCATTATCATCAACAGGAATAAAATCACATTCAATATCAAAACTTTTTAAATAAGTCGTCATTTCCTTTACACTAGAATGCTCAATAGAAGATACTAAAATATGAACAGGATCAGACGATTGCCTCTTTAAATAAATTGCTTGCATTAACACGTGATTATTAGCTTCTGTACCAGATCCTGTAAAAATAAGTTGATCTACTGATGCCCCAAGACAATCAGCTAATTGCTGTCTAGAAAATTCTATAGCTTCTTTTGCCTGCCTACCAAGCTGGTACAAACTTGAGGCATTTCCATAAACTGATAAAGCCTCTACAAAAGAAGCTTGTACATCAGAATGAACAGGCGTTGTAGCATTATGATCACAATAAATTAATTTCGAATTCATTAAACATAAACTAGCTCATCTAAATGTTTTTTTAAAGTACTATATAATGTTTTACGAACATCAATTTGAGATTCCTTAACAGACTTAATGTTGTTTTGTGTCATTCCAAAATCATGATCATTCTGAATGACAGTATGTAAAAACTCCTTAGTCTTTTCCTTAGTAATCCTTTGTATATCAGGAAATTGAGGATTAAAATATAAATCTAAATAAAGCTTCATTTTCTCACCTAAATAAGAAAAATCTGATGAAGGACTATCAAACATAGCTCTTAAAGCCATTGATCTTCCATCAGGAGATGTAACCGTTAAATCATCAGGCAAAAAAGGATATAAAAACATAAATAAACGACTCAACTGCTGAGTCGGCAAACTCGAAATTACCAAAAACAAAATATCTTTATTTACATCCGAGCAAACCATCTTGATAAAAGATTTTTTATCACTAAGAAGAGTTAAAATTTTAGAATCTAATGACCCTAAAATATCTAAATAAGTTGAAAAAAAACCTCGAATACCTACCATGATATCAACAGGAAGATGTTTTTTATGTTGAGGTTTTGATGATAAACGATCTTGATAATAAGCAATAAACTTCATCATAGAATCATCATAAATCCCCCAAGAAAACCGATCACTAAAACCACTATCCCAGGTTAACAAAACATCATCCCCATCATCAGAAAAAGAATTTAAACAAGACAAAGAAACACCCCCAAACATCGACATTCCGGCAAGAAGTAACATTTGCATATAAGTAATAAAAGCATCATTTTCAAGAAAACGCTTATCATGATCAATAATAGATGACTCTCCCAAAACATCTTTTAAAATTCGATGATCATCATTATCTTTCATCAAAAAAGATTGAACACAATCTAATTTATTAGCAACCGATTGAAGAATAGCAATACCAGGAGGAAGATTATATTTCATTCAAAAATTTAATCACTATCGACTTGTTTTTGAATACCCTGAATTTCTAAAAACTTATTAACATCCAACGTCTTTAAATCAATACTACTCCCAGATGATGCCGGCATTAAAATAATTCTCTTATCCTTTAATGCTTTAGCCATTTCTAACTTCACCATAACCTTACCTCCCTGCTGAGCTAAAGCCTGATTCATTTTCTCGATCCCTGTGGCCTCGGCTCTTCCCTCTTCTTTAATAGCCTTAGCAATCTTTTCTTGCTGAGAATAATAAGCATCTGCCGCTATAATAGCCTTATCAAACTCACCATCTGCCTTTGCAATATCTTTATAAACATCCCCTTTAGCAACTTCTAATTTTCGTTTATATTCTTCTTGCTTTGCCAATACTTCGGATCTCAATTTTTCCGTTTGTTGATCCGCAACTTTTTTATCTTCAATAGCTTGTTGATAATCATCATTAAAACGATAATCCTTTGTTAAAACACGTTCAACAATAACACCATAAGGCTCTAAAATATGATTTAAATCCATTTTAGCTTTCTCAGATTTTTTGGCCCTCAACTCAGCAGTATAAAACTCTTCAGTACGTAACTCTCCAAAAATATCTCTAGGTAAACTACGAGTAATTACCCGAACAATTTTTGTTCTCAACTCTAAATCAGAAGCTGCAACATGAGATAATATATAAGGAGCTTTTTCAGGTAAAATACGATATGAAATAATTAAATCCAAACTAATATCGTTCCCATCAATAGTTTTAAATTTAATATCATCTTGTCCAAACAAATCTCCTTTAGATATGTTAGCTGTCATTTCCATATTCTGAATATTAGTATTAAACGTATGCCAATCTGTTACAAAAGGAAAAAAGATATAAGTAGAACCAGGAGCATAAATTTCATTTTCAACACCTTTCTGACCAAAAAAACTAAATTTTTTAGTTCGAACACCAACCTCATTAGGTTTAGTACTGTAAAATACACAGCCACTCAGCATAAAAACAATTAACAAATTTAAAACAACAATAAAACGTTTTGATATCATCATTCAAACATAGCCCTTGTTTTTTCTAAATTAAGAGGATTCACACCATAGTCCCCATCACTAGGTAAAATGATAACCTCTACCCCCTCTAAAACCTTAGCCATTTCCAACCCCACTAAATTTTCCGCCCCCATCCCCTTTAACGCTATATTCTTTAATTTAGTTTTAAAAGCTTCTGCTCGCTTAACTAATAAATCAGCTTGAGCATGTTTTGTACGAACATAAAGTTCCTGTTCAGCCTTTCGGGTTACTTGATACGCTTTGCCCTTCTCTAATTCAACACGTACAATAGCTTCTCCTTCTTCTATCATTTTTTGCAACTGTGCATTTTGAATAGCCGCTTTTGCTTCAGCTTGATTTTTATAGATTAATTGATCTTTTAACTTCTTTTCTTCTATATTACGTTGAATTTCAGATGAATATTTAAAATATCGAATTAAAACATGCTCAATAGCAATACCCTTTTCTTCTAATTCGCTAGCCAACTTAATCCTAGCTTGATTCATTTTTTCAACACGTAAATAAGGATTATAAAATTCTTCAGTAGTTAACGTCCCCAACGTTTCCTTTAACGCAGGCTCCGTTTTTGGCAAAATACCATTAATAAAATATAATTCACCTGGCCCAATTGTTTTAATAACTTGAAGTGGATCATCAATACGAAAAATAATAGAAACATCCACATCAACAAAAAACCCATCAGACGTTTGAATATGTGCTGAATTATCAATAAAACGAGATGACGCTTGATTACGCATAGACGTCAAATCAAAAACTTGTAAATCTTTGGGAAAAACGTGAAATATATGAATACCAGGCACCATAAAATACCAACCTGTATCATAAACCGTACTTTGAATACCTCGATTTAAACCAACCCTAACTTGTTTGATGGCAACTTCATTAGGTTGAACATAAATAAAAAACGCATTAAAAGAAAATAAAAATAAAAACAATCCACCAAGAAAAAAAACAAAATAAGATGAATTCAAAACCTGTTTAAGCCAGTTTTCAATCTGTTGTCTAAGTTTATCAGGATGCATTAGAAAAATACTGTATCATATGATTGGACAAAAGAAAACTTTAACAACCCTATTTACGATATGAATATGAAATCCAAAAGTTAACATCAGTATTCCCATTTTTTAGTGATGGTATATGACGTTCTCCATATAAATTTTTTAAATTATAATAATAAAAACCAAACTTTTAATTTAAATGTAACAGATTACGATTAGAGGACCATGATCCCATATTAATAAAATCCTAACTAAATAAAGTTAAAAAAGTTACTGACCTATTCGTATACGGCTTAACAAAAGTAACAGAATCAATATTAAAAGAAACAAAAGGCCTTACATTAGAAAAAGCAGATATTATAAACAAAAAAAATTAAATAATAAAACGAAAACCCATATTATCTTAAGTCAAGCCATTCATAAAGACAGATAGTCGTTTTAAAGCTTCCTGAATCTGATCCATCGATGTTGCATAAGATAAACGAATATAGCCCTCAGCTCCAAAAGCAGAACCAGGAACAGTTGCCACCAACTGCTCTTTTAACAAATATTCACAAAATGTCACAGCATCTTGAATAACCCCCGATTCACATCGCTTACCAAATGATGATGATATATTAGGAAACGCATAAAAAGCTCCTTTCGGCTCAATACAAGACACTCCCGGCAAATCATTTAAGCCCTCTATCAAAGCCTGGCGACGTTCTTGAAAAGACTGCTTCATCTTAGCTACAACCTCTTGAGAACCTCGAACCGCTTCTAAACTAGCCCACTGTGAAGCCTGAGCAGGATTAGACGTTGAATGAGACTGAATATTAGACATCGCCTTAATAATACGAGCATCCGCAACAGTATAACCAATACGCCATCCTGTCATTGAATAAGCCTTAGAAACCCCATTAACAATAATGGTCCGATCTTTAATTTCATCTCCTAACGATGCAATTGAAACATGATCCCCATCATAAATCAGCTTCTCATACAACTCATCCGAAATCACATAAATATCATGCTTAACAATAACAGCCGCTAATGCGGCTAATTCTTCTCTAGAATACACCATGCCAGATGGATTTGAAGGAGAATTTAAAATAAATAACTTTGTCTTTGGAGTAATCACAGCCTCTAATTCCTGAGGAGTAACCTTTAACTGATTTTCTTCTTTAGTTTCAATATAAACACAACTACCCCCTAACACCTCAACCTGACTCGGGTAACTAACCCAATAGGGAGTTGGAATAATAACTTCATCCCCAGGATTTAACAAAGCCATCTTTGCATTAAATAAAGAGTGCTTCCCACCACAAGAAATAATAATATTATCACTAGTATAATCTAGTTGATTTTCTTGTTTTAATTTCGTAACAATAGCGTCCTTTAAATCCATAATCCCAGAAGCTGGTGTATATTTAGTTTTACCATCAAGAATAGATTGAATCCCTGCTTGTTTTATAGATTCAGGAGTATCAAAATCAGGCTCTCCCGCACTCATTCCAATAACAGGTTTCCCCTCTTTTTTTAACTGATTAGCCATAGCTGTAATAGACATCGTAATACTAGCCTTAATACCTAAAGCTCTGTCTGAAATCAAACGTGTCTTTTCTTTTTCTGCCATACAAATACTCCTTACATTAACTCATAATACATGATACTAAAAAATTTTAAAAATTTATTAACTTTATGAAAGTACTAAAATATGTTTAAGAAAACAAGAACACTGGGAACTAATAAATAGATAATTTAAGCATTTTATTACAAAATAAACTATAATTAAAAAAATTAACTAGGGCTAACAGGTAAATGATAAACTTAAAATACAAAAAAACAAAACTAGAAGGATTCGCCGATGCAATGACACATGGTATTGGCTTAATATTCAGTATTGTTGGTTATTTAATCTTAATTTTAAGTGCTGCAAAATCAGCAAATACATGGATATTTATAGCATTTAGTATTTATGGAATTTCATTAATATCAACATACCTATCCTCAACCATCTACCACCTATATCTATACTATCATCCTGTTCCTAATAAACACTTTAAACGAATACTACTACTATTTGACCATTGCTCAATCTTCTTTCTAATTGCTGGATCATATACCCCCATACTATTAATTTTTATGCGTAATAAACTTGGCTGGAGTTTGTTTTGTTTAATTTGGTTTTTAACCTTTTCCGGAATGGTTTACAAACTTAAATTTATTGGAAAATTCAAACGATTTTCCTTATTTATGTACTTATCAATGGGTTGGTTAATTTTATTATCAATAAACGACTTAATTCGCCTTGTCCCAATCGATCTAATTTGGTTTTTATTAACAGGTGGTATCTTTTATACAGTTGGTATCATTTTTTATCAAAAAAAATCTATTTATTTCAATCATGCAATATGGCATATGTTTGTTTTAATAGGCAGTATTATCCATTTCCTAGGAATTATTTTTTTTATAAAATAAAATCCACACCATAACCAACATGATTAATCCCTTCTGCAATAAAAACGAACTTGATATAATAAACTAAAAATATGTCTCCAAAACATCTATTAACCCTATTATTAATAACCCCCCTATTTATCCAGACTTCCAGTTATGCTTTTTTTAACTATACATTATGTAAAAAAGAACCTATTGAATTCTCTGGAGAAAAAAAATATCCATTTAACTCCCTTCATGAACTAAAATCACTAGATGATTTACATAAATTTGGGTTAAGCAGCCCTGATAAAACAGATCATGAAAAAGGAACTCAATTAATTATGCTAGCACTATCAAACGATGTAGCAAACTATCCTGATTGGTCCCTTGCTCATGGATTATTAGGAACAACAATGCTAAATGCATCTCCTATTGAAAAAGCAAGTTACCAATCCTTTTTCATGTCACTAAATAATTTTCGTAACTATAAAATGAATGAAAATCAAAAAATAATGTTTTTATTTGAAACAGATACTAACGCTATAACAAAAACCCCATCCCTTATTGTAAAACGAGAATTAGTAATTACCGCCATTAGTAGAAGCCTCCACAATCGGTTTACATATAATGGAACCGGTGATTTCAAACAAATCTATACCCCAGAAAAAAATAGACATTCGCATAAACAACTAAAAGAAATGCTAAAAACGGGGTTATCTATATATGGAGAATTTGAAGATAGAGAGTTTGATGACCAAACATTACTATCAATACTAGGAATAACATATGCTACCTTAACTTTTGATAACGTTGATCTATCTGACTTAGACTTACGTTACCTAGATCCAAAATCTATTTATAAAAAAACCTTAAAAATCACATTAGATTCTCTAGAAAAACGTCCCAAACATGGCTACAAATTTCTTCTATTATTAAATGATAAAATGGATCGAAAAAAGTTATCCACCAAAGATAAAATGTTATTCACTAAAAAAAATATTATCAAAGAACCTCTCTTAAAAATCATTCATAATGATCTAAATACCTTATTAGAAAAACCAAGTAAAAAACTTAAACTAAAAAAACGATCTAACAAAAGAAAACCTAGCATTACACCTCCTAAAAAAAAGACTCCAAAGGTTCAACAATCATCTCAGGAAAATACAAAACTAGAAACCAATGAAACCACAGAATCAACAAATAAAATAAATCAACAAGAAACTCAAAACAATAAAAAATCAGAGCCCAATGAACGCACAGAATCAACAAATGAAACAGATCAGCAAGAAACTCAAAACAGTACAAAATCAGAACCCAATGAAACTACAAAATCAACAAATGAAACGGATCAACAAGAAACTCAAAACAATACAGAATCAGAACCCAATGAAACTACAGAATCAACAAATGAAACGGGTCAGCAAGAAACTCAAAACAGTACAAAATCAGAACCCAATGAAACTACAGAATCAACAAATGAAACAGATCAACAAGAAACTCAGGAAAATGCAGAACCAGAAACCAATGAAATCCCTCTATAAAGAATAGATTGACTTTTATACATTAAACACCAATAGTAATAAATATGGATTTAGCACATGAAAATGACATCGTAACCATCCATTACACAATTCGTTATACCAATGGTGAACTCTATGACACAACCGAAGGAAAAGAACCTATTTCTTTTAAACTCAATTCCCCTGACATCCTTCCTTTCATCCCCACCTTAATTAAAAACATGAGCATCGGGGAAGTCAAAACAATTACAATAAAAGCAAAAGATGCCTTTGGAGAAAAGTTGCCAACATTAATTAAATCTATAAAAACCGAAACTATTCCAACTCATGTTAAACAAGAAGTGGGTAATAAAATTGAAATTCAACAAAAAGACGCACTTCCATTACAAGCAACCATTATCGATGTACAAGACACCTATATAACCATAGATGCAAACCCTGCCCCCATAGGAAAAGACTTAGTAATTAAAATAGAAATAATCGATATAGAAAGTGAAAACTCTTGAAATAAATATACTTTTTTGTTAAAAATAAGTTGCTGTTTTGGAAAATCTTACCTGTTACTATATTTATCTGTAATATTAGTATAAGATTTAAACATAGACATTGCACTGTCTTGTTTAAACAAGAGGGTATGTTAAAAACAAGTCATTAATGATGAGGTTAAACAAATGATTATAGATAATTTAGATCAAGTAGCAAATCAAATTGAAAATGAACGTGGAATTAAAAAAGAATTTTTATATGAAGCACTAGAACAAGCTCTAGCATCAGCATGCCGAAAACATATTGGAGATGGAAGTCAATTAGAGTGTGCACTAAATCCATCAGCAGGAACCATGCAATTTTTTCGTGTTAAAGAAGTTGTTGAAGATATTTTCTCAGAAAGCACAGAAATTTTAGTAGAGGAAGCTAAAAAAATTGATAAAAAAGCAGAACTAGGCGACGAAGTTAGCGTTGAATTCATTCCGACAGACTTTGGACGAATTGCAGCACAAATTGCAAAACAAGTTATCACACAGCGTTTACGTGAAGCAGAAAGAGATTCTGTCTTTGAAGAATTCCAATTAAAAATCGGTAAAGTCGTTAACGGAACAGTACAACAAGTAGAAAACCGATCTTACTTAATAAATTTAGGAAGAACAGAATCTATCTTAAATTATTATGATCAAATTCCTGGAGAAAAATTTGAACTTAATGAAGTCATACGTGTTTATGTAACAAATGTTGATAGAAATAATAGACGTAATATGGTAGCTATTTCACGTTCTCATTCAGGACTACTTCGTGCTTTATTTGAATCTGAAATACCTGAAATTAATGACGGAATTATCGAAGTTATGTCAGTTGCAAGAGAACCTGGCATTAGAGCTAAAGTAGCCGTTAAAACCAATAACCCATCTATAGGAGCAGTAGGTACATGTGTAGGGCAAATGGGAGGGCGAATACAAACCATTATTAAAGAATTAGGAAATGAAAAAATTGATGTTTTAGAATGGGATGAAGATATTAAAACATTTATTGCCAATTCATTAAAACCAGCCAATATTTCAAATGTATTAATTACTGACATTGAAGAAAAACAAGCAACAGTAGTAGTAGAAAAAGATCAACTATCTCTAGCTATAGGAAAAGCAGGAGTCAATGTTCGATTATCAGTTAATCTAACAGGGTGGAAATTAAATGTAATTAGTACTGAAGAATTTAATGAAAATCATAAATCAATTATTGATAAAATTCAAAACAATAAAGATCTTATCCAAGACACACAAAGTGACTCTAATTCACTACAAAATTCACAATTAGGAAAAGCGATAGCAAACGATATAAATAAAGAAAAAGAAAAACAAATTGAAGAAACCAAAGAAAAATTAAAAGAAAAACTAAAATCGATTCAAAAACAAGAAGAAACCGAAATGAAAGTATCTGTCCTAGCAAAATTATTAAATGTAAAAACAGCTGAATTAATGGAAAAAGCAAAAGCAAAAGGAATAGACATAAAAAGTAATCGTAGTACACTAACACCTGACCAAGTAAAAAATATTAAAGAGAAGGTGTTTATTTGAAGGTCCAAGACATTGCAAAAGAATTAAATGTTGATTTAGGTACATTCCTTAGTTTTTTAAGAGATCAAGGCATTCGCCAAGTAAAACCTTCCACAAAACTAGATCCAGGAACAACAACAAAAGTAAAAAACAAATACAAATCTCAATTAGAAAAAAAGAACTCTGAAAATATAGAACTCCCTGAGAAAACAGTATCATTTAACAAAGAATCTATTAAAGTATCAGAACTAACAACCCTGCTTGAATTTCCAATGGCACAAATTATGAAAGTCTTTTTGCAAAAAGGACTCATGGTAAATTTAAATTCTGAAATTGATCAAGAAACCTTAATTGAAGTTGCTAAAGAACTTAACATCACAATAAAAATCGAAGATTTAACGGTTGAAAATGAGCTTGGCTTAAAAACAAAAGTAATGGAAATAGAATCAGAATCAATCGCTGAATCAAATAAAGAAAACCAAACTACCCGACCTCCTGTTATTACAATTATGGGCCATGTCGATCATGGAAAAACATTACTATTAGATCAAATTAGAAAAACTAATGTTGTCGACGTAGAGTCAGGAGGTATTACACAACACATTGGCGCCTATCAAATTAATCATAATAATAATAAACTAACCTTCTTAGATACACCCGGTCATGAAGCATTTACAACACTTCGAGCTCGTGGAGCACAAATTACAGATATAGCAATTTTAGTAGTCGCAGCCGATGATGGCGTAAAACCACAAACAATCGAAGCAATAAATCATGCACAAGTTGCAGATGTTCCAATTATTGTAGCGATCAACAAAATTGATAAACCAGACATTGATATTGATAATGTAAAACAACAATTAAGCCAATACAATTTATTAGCAGAAGATTGGGGAGGAAAAACAATTACGGTACCTGTATCAGCAAAAACAGGAGAAGGTCTCGACTCGTTACTAGAAATGATTGAACTCGTCGCAGAATTACAAGAATTAAAAGCTAATCCAAAAAGTGTATGTAAAGCCGTTATTATTGAATCAAAACTATCAGCACAAAAAGGACCAATTGGGACTGTTATTGTTAAAGCTGGCACATTAAAAGTTGGCGATTATTTCATAATTGATAGTCATTACGGAAAAGTACGTGCCATATTTAACGATGCTCACAAACAGATTAAACAACTACATCCTGGCGACCCTGGAGAATTATTAGGATTTTCCGAAGTGCCTCAACCAGGATCAATTTTAGAATCTCAAAAAACCGAAAAAGAGTGTAGACAACATATTGAAGAGCACAAAAAGAATGCCATTAATAACAACAAAAACTTAACACAAAAAATGTCTGTTTCATTAGAAGCACTATCCTCTCAAGCTGAAGAAGGTGATTTAAGACAACTAAACTTAATTATTAAAGCAGATGTTCATGGTTCCTTAGAAGCAATTAAAGGATCTATAGAAAAAATTGAATCCAAAGACATCCCAATTAAAATCATTCACTTTTCAACAGGAAACATTACTGAAAACGATGTATTACTAGCAAAAGCATCCAATGGGATTATCTTTGGCTTTAATGCAGAACCATCATCTGAGGCATCACGATGCGCTCAAAAAGAAAAAGTAACCATAAAAACATATTCTATAATTTATAATATTTTGGATGATATTCAAAAAGTTATTCAAGGATTATACAAAATTGAATTTGAAGAAATAGAACAATCAGAAATACAAATTAGAGAAATGTTTAAATTTTCAAAAGTTGGAAAAATTGCAGGCTGTCATATAACAAAAGGAAAAGTCGAACGTAACGATAAAATACGCGTTATACGTGACGGAAACGAAATATTTTCTGGAGAAATTGAATCCTTAAAACGTTTTAAAGAAGATGTTAAAGAAGTAGCCGAAGGATTTGAATGCGGTATTGTATTAAAAGGAATGAATGACCTCCAGGTAGATGACATCATCATTTCCTATAAAATAAAAGAAAAGAAAATACTATAAATGTCGCGACAACAACGAATTTCATCGTTACTTAAAACCGAAATATCTTCCTTATTAATAAAAAAAATTAATGATGACAGAATAGGCTTTATCAGCATAATAGATATTAAACTATCAAAAGATTTAGCACATGCTTGGGTATTCTATAGCCAAATAGGAAGTAATGAAGAAAAAGAATTAACAAAAAAAGGACTAGCATCAGCAACAAAATTTATTCACGCAGAATTATCAAAAATGATTCGTTATATGAGCATCCCAAAAATTCATTTTAGATTTGATGAAAGTATCGAAAAAGGAACCGATCTAATAAAAAAAATTGATGATATTTCAAAATGAGTAAACTAACCCCCTATCAACAATTCGAACAACACATAAAAAATGCAAAAAAAATACTTATTACCGCACATCGTTACCCAGATATTGATGCAATTGGGTCCTGTTTAGCACTAGCAGATGCAATTAAATCAGATAAAACCATCAAAGTATGGATTCCAAAAAATAATACTAAAGACTGGGACTGTTTCCCTAAATCTGATCTTGTAGAAAAAGAATTCCCCAGTAGTTTTAAATTTGATACATGCATCGTATGCGATTGTTCAAATTTAGAACGTGTAGAAAACTATGAACATATCCAAAATACAACACATGATTACACAACAATTAATATCGATCATCATTCCGATAATAATTATTTTGGAGATATCAACATTGTTGAAACCATTTCATCTGTTGGCGAACTCCTATACCACCTATTTATAAAACTTAAGATACCAATTTCATCATCAATGGCAACATGCTTATATGCAGCAATTAGTTTTGATACCGGTCGTTTTGCATACTCAAATGTAACTGAAAAAACATTAGAGACAGCATCAAAATTAGTTAAAATTGGAGCAAACCCCTATTTAATTACACAAGCAATGGAAGAAAATAAATCTGAAAAAGATTTTCAACTCATTAAAATTGCAATAGATAATTTAATAATCAATAAACATGCAAGTTTTGCTTATACTACCATCCCAAAAAAAAGTCCTAAAGGAAGTGTCAAAATTATTGATTTAATTAGACAACTCAAAGATATCGATTTATTAATTGTATTTCAAGAACTCCAATCAAAACTTGTAAAAGTAAATTTAAGATCAAAGTCACAAGTTAATGTATCTAAACTTGCACAACAATTTGGTGGGGGTGGTCATGATAGAGCGGCAGGAATACTGTTTAATAAAGATCTTGAAACCTGCCAAGCTGAACTAATTCAATATATCCAATCTCGATAAATAATACCTTATTTTAAAGCACGCATTTGACTAATAGGCCAAAAAGTAAATAAGGCTTTTCCAATAATATCCCTTTCTTTTACAAACCCCCAAGCTCTGGAATCCAAAGACATCGATCGATTATCCCCTAACATAAAATAAGAATTTGGTGGTATTTTAGCAGGCCCATAATAATCATAATCTTTCTGAATGTTAACCCCGGCTAAAATCATTTCTTTTCCATTGAGATAAACCACCCCTTGTTTAATTTCAATCGTATCATTAGGAAGGCCTACACACCGCTTAACATAATCTTTTCCATCCTGATGAGGAGAATTAAAAACGACAATATCACCTCGTTTCGGAGTCGTAAAATAATAAACAAATTTATTCACAAATAACCGATCATTAAATTTACCATCAACACCCCCAATTAAGGTAGGAATCATAGATCCCGTCGGCACAACAGAAACTTGAATAATAAATGTTTTAATTAACAAAGCTAACACTAAAGCAACTAGAATAGTCTCCAAAAAATCAATACTATAAAAAAGAAATTTATTTTTTTGCTTAAAACGTTCTTTAAACGTTTTATAAATTATATAAAAATTTTTAACTCGAGAAATCACAAACTCATTGTATCAAAGAAATAATAGAGCGTATATTATTTAAAAAACATTTGATTATAAAACAGGGTTATATAACAGTGGGATTAGGCGTATTTGAAAACCTATTTAAAATTGAATTTACTTGTTTTTTACTTATTTTGATTTGGAACAAAAAAGGAGCCATTCAGGCTCCCTTATTTAGTACATAATTATCCTTCTTTTTTTTTACGGTCATTGAAATTAAATCCTCTAAAAGTTACTAGTGACAAAACTGCTGCCTCAACTGACAAACGTCGATAAACGGGTGCTTCACCCAGCGAAAGAGGCTCCAAATCGGTTGAATCAGTTTGGGGTTCCTCGAGGTCTTTTATAAATTTTGGTATATTAATGGTTATGATTTCTCTGTTATCTTCTATATATGATTTTGTTTCAAAGCCTTGATTATTGCTTAGTGTTATTGTTATTTCGCTAATACTGCTTACCATCATTGATGAATGAAAAAGAGCAAATCCTGAAACATTTGTTAATTCTCCAATATTGATACTGTTGGATCAAATTTTTTAAATTCATCTAAATTTATTTCTAATACTCTTTTTATTTCATCCAATGACAAGTTTTAAAAAGTTCATCCACTTTCAGATTCAAATTTCCAGAGCCAAGCTCAGAATCAGATTCGCTGTGGAAAGTTCCGAATTATATCTGTTAATTTATCTCTTGCGTCTTTTAAATAATCTAATCTTGTATCCAGTTTTTTATTTAAGTAACTAACCATTAGATCCCGATAATATCCTGTAAAAGAATCAAGCAAACCATTATCTTTTGATCTTAAAAATCTTGTCCATATTTGATATGACTCATAATTAATACCAAAGCATTCTTTTTTAAATGAGCTAATAGAGTCATCATAAGTATTCAAAGATTTAAGAATATTTTGTATGCTACTGTCATCTTGTTGTGTTTCGAGTTTATCCTTTTCCGCCTCTAAGGTTTTAATACGTTCCTTTAACTTATCTAATAAGTCGTATCTTAGCTTATTGTCATCTATATTTACTAAGTCATTGTTTGATTCTGGTTTAAAATCACAATATAAAGGTGCTGTGTTAGCGCCTGCTTCAATTAATAGGATTGCAACAGTTAGCCTAAGTGAAGTTGAGGCTAATGTTTCTTCAAAATCACAGCTGCCTACATAAGAAACATGAGAAAGTACTGTTAAATCAAAGTCTTCATTAACAACAAGATTTACGTTAGCATTTTTATAAATTAACAATTTTAGTAGCTCTAGTTTATCATCATCTTCAATGTCCCTAGCCATAAATGAATTAATTAAAGGACATCTAAGTATGTACGTATCATCGATTTCATCTAAGTTACCACCTAACTCAATCAATACTTTTAAGCAATTTTTAAGATTATAATTTACCATGTCACAAATGGGAAACACAAAGCGCTCTTCAATAACTTGTTTTAATAAATTAGGGTGTTGAATTCCAAACTGTTCTAAAAGTTCATAATCGCAAGTATTTAAGTGCAACACATCTCTGTACGGGTTATCTATAGCTAAAATCAGCTTTAAACAATCAGCATTACCTGAAATAACAAAATAGGTTGATGGATGCATTACATATTCAACTGATTTAAATGATATTTTTATTGGCACATCCCTAAGATAGTCTCCCCCTATTTCTAAAAAATTTTCTAAAACAATAGAATCTTTTAGGAAACATATGGGTCCCAAAAAGGATTCAAAATTTTCGTGATTCTTTTTATAAAATAAATGCCGGTCCTGAGCGATTAAACCTTGAACTTTATCCTTTAAGGATCTTAAGTCTATTTTTACTTGCTCACTATTTTTTATATTTAATGTTAATGTTTTTCTTAATTTACACATCAACTGACAACAATCATCTAAAGAGGTGATAGTAGTTTTATCCGTAGATGAAGCTTTTTCTTTTCTTTCTAAAAAACTTACGAATTTTTTTGTACTTGAGCGTAAATCCTTTGTTGTCGAATTGTTTTTGATTAAAAGGGCCCCACATGGTTTATAAACTTGATAGATTGTCATAATTAATTTCCTTAATTTTTATTATAGCTATAAAGCTTTGATTTATTGTTTTTATTTTTTTATGTGACAAAGCAAAAAACACCGACTAACGGTGTTCTTACTAAATTAGCTAGAGGAAATTAAAATTTAGAATTCAGTCACACAATAC
>CERS01056832.1_pt1 | contig 20121 bp, 17 predicted proteins | sample 356251 | NCBI WGS metagenome assembly CERS01 (sample SAMEA2621020, study PRJEB7988) | marine metagenome | isolation source: saline water (ENVO:00002010), including
GACTCAATTATTTGTTCTAATGCTTTTGTTCCAACGTTTTTTATTGCATTAAGACCGAATGATATCGTTTTATTATTAACAGGAATAAAATCAATCGATGAAATATTTACGTCAGGCGGATTCACAGCAATTTTCATTTTTCTACATTCATTAATCAAAATGACAATCCTATCAATATTGGACATTTCACTTGTTAAATTAGCGCTCATAAACTCTGCTGGATAATGAGTCTTTAACCAGGCTGTCTGATAAGCAACATATGCATAAGCAGTTGAATGGCTTTTATTAAATCCATATTCAGCAAACTTTTCAATCAATTCGTATATTTGCTTTCCTATTTCAGGTTCAATGTTATTTTTCTTTTTTGCGCCATCGATAAATTTTATCTTTAATTCATCCATCAATTTTTTGATTTTCTTGCCCATAGCTCTCCGCATTATATCTGCTTCAGCTAATGAAAAACCTGCTATTTCATTTGCAATTTGCATTACCTGCTCTTGATAGACTATAATACCATAGGTCTCCTGCAATATATTTTCCATGCTAGGATGGAAATATTGAATCTGTTTTTTACCATGCTTTCTTTTAATAAAGTCATCGATATTATTCATAGGGCCAGGTCGATATAGTGCGTTCATTGCGATTAAATCTTCAATAGCGGTTGGTTTAAGTTTTTTTAAGAATTCTCGCATTCCAGAGGACTCAAATTGAAACACCCCTATTGTGAGTCCTTTTGTAAATAGCTTATATACATCTTGGTCATCTAGGGGAATATTTTCAATATCTATTTTCTTCCCATTTTCTTCAATTAATTTGATAGCATTATCAATTACTGTGAGATTTCTAAGGCCTAGAAAATCAAGTTTTAATAAACCGAGATCCTCTAATCCTTTCATGTCATATTGTGATGTAATATCTCCCTGCGAAGATTTATAAAGAGGGACATAGTCTGTTAGTTCTCCAGGGGCGATTACGACTCCTGCAGCGTGAATGGATGCATGGCGGTTCATTCCCTCAAGAACTTTAGAGTAATCTAATAATTCCTTATACTCACCCTTTGATGCAGTTAAAAGTTCAGGGCTTTGTTTAAGAGCTTCATCAAGTGTGATATTTAACGTAGTGGGAATCATTTTTGCAAGCTTATCAATCTCCCCAAATGAATATCCTAACACTCTCCCAACATCTCGGACAACTTGTCGCGCCTTCATTTTCCCAAAAGTAATTATTTGTGTTACCGAATTTTCTCCATACTGGCTTTTAATATAATCAATAACCTCTCCACGTCTTTCAATGCAAAAATCAATATCTATATCAGGCATACTGATTCTGTCTGGATTTAAAAAGCGCTCAAATAAAAGCTTATGCCTTATTGGATCTATAGTTGTAATTCCAAGGGAATATGAAACTAGGCTACCTGCAGCAGAACCTCTTCCTGGACCCACTGGAATTAAATTATCCTTCGCATATTTAACAAAATCTGCTGTAATCAAAAAATAACCAGCAAAACCCATTTTTTTAATTACATTTAATTCGTGGTTTAATCTAGACTCTAGTTGAGGCGAATAGTCACCATATCTATTTTTAACTCCGTCAATACATAATGATTTCAAATACTCATCAGGATTAGAATCCTCAGCGCCTTTTGGTATTGGGAAATTTGGAAGATGGTAATCTCCCATAGGTATTTCAAATTCAATACTATCTGCAATCCTTCTAGTGTTTTCAATGGCACCTGGAACATCTTTAAACATGTCAAACATCTGATCTTGAGTCTTAAAATAGAATTCAGGTGTTGCATAGCGCAAGCGCTTAGGATCATCTCTATCTTTTCCAGTTCCAAGGCAAATATGAACATCATGCGCTTCCCAGTGTTCATGTTTTGCATAATGTGCATCATTCGTGCAAACCATTGGCAAATTAAGTTCGGCACTCAATTTTTTCATATTTTGTATATTTTGTATTTCATCAGGAATACCATGGTTTTGAACTTCTAAATAAAATCGATTTTCAAAAATTTCTGCAAAATTTAGTGCAGCTTTTTTTGCACCACCCCAATCATCTTTTAACATCTTTTCTGGAATTTCACCTTTTAAACATCCCGATAAGCAAATAATACCCTCACTATGTTTTTTTAGTAATTCCATGTCAATTCTTGGCCTGTAATAAAACCCTTCTAAATATCCATGGGTTACAAGCTTCATTAGATTTTGATAACCAGTGTAATTTTGGGCTAAAAGAACCAGATGATTATTCCCCCACCCTCCATCAGATCTAGGTTTTTTTTCAAATCTGCTTCCAACAGCAACATAAACTTCGCAGCCAATGATTGGTTTTACACCGGCTTTCTGAGCTGATTTATAGTAGGGAATCACACTAAACATATTTCCATGTTCAGTAAGCGCAACTGAATCCATTCCAAGGTCATCTATAGTGTTGACTAATGTCTGCACAGTTTGTGCTCCATCTAACAAACTATAATCTGAATGATTATGTAAATGTACAAATTCTGACTTCATTTAAATTTTAACCTTCAATACTCTTTTATCATTATTATAATCTGGGACTAATTCAATATTATTATAGCCTTTTGAGCGAAATAGCTTTGCCACTTTTTCAGGGTGATCATTTATTCCAACTTCAAGAACCATCCATCCTTCTTTTTTTAATAACTTGGGACCAAGATCTGCAAACCTTTCATAAAAACGAAGTCCATCGATAAAATCAGTTAAGGCAATTTCAGGCTCATATTCTTTTACATCAACCATAACATTTTTCATTTCCTCTAAGGCAATATATGGAGGATTTGAAACTATAATATCAAAATGATCAGATGGAATTTCTTTTAAAAAATCCAGCTTAAGAAAGTTTACATTTTTTGTTTTATGATAATCTGAGTTTTCTTGGGCTTTATTTAGCGCATTTTGAGATATGTCAATAGATAAAATTTTAGCATCAACTCGCATTAATGCAATTGATATTGAAACACAGCCAGAACCGGTACCCACTTCTAAAATTTTAGGATGTGATAATTTATTTATACATTCTAATGAGATATCTACTAACCTTTCAGTCTCAGGTCTGGGTATTAGAACATCATCATTTAAGAAATATTTATTTCCATAAAATTCTGTAACTCCCACGATGTATTGAAGTGGCATTCTTTTTAATCTTTTTTTAATCCATTTTTTTAAAATTGCTAACTTGTCATTTGGCACTTTTTCTTCAAAGTTGATATACAAATCAACTCTTTTGTAATCTAATAAATCACACAACAACCATTCTATTTCTTGTTTGGGGTTATCAAATTTATGATGTTTAAAATAATCTTCACCCCACTTTATCAAATCAATTATCCGCCAGACTTGTTTTTTTTCTTTAACTGCTTCCAATCTATTTATACAACTTCAGTGAGCTTTAGCTGTTGGTCTGCTAATGTAAGATTATCAATCAGTTCATTTATTTGTCCATCCATTACGCCATCTAAATTAAACGCTGTAAAATTAATCCTATGATCAGTGATTCTACCTTGAGGAAAATTATACGTCCTTATTTTAGCGGATCTATCACCTGTAGAAACCATGTCTTTTCTAGCTGCTGCCCGTTCTTTAGCTAATTGTTCTCGCTCTGCTGCAAGCAGTCTCGATCTTAATACTTTTAACGCTGCGGCTTTATTTTTATGTTGGGAGGTTTCATCTTGACATGTAACAACTAGTCCTGTAGGTATATGCGTTATTCTTATCGCAGATTCAGTCTTATTAACATGTTGTCCACCAGCTCCACTAGCTCTATAAGTATCAATTTTTAAATCAGCATCAACCAATTGAATATCTGCCTCCTCAGCTTCTGGTAAAACTGCTACAGTGGCAGCTGATGTATGGACCCTACCGCTAGTCTCTGTTTTTGGAACTCGTTGAACCCTATGAACACCGCTTTCAAATTTTAGCATACCATATGCCCCATCCCCACTGATAGACATAATTAGTTCTTTATAGCCTCCAATTCCAATTGGATTAGATTCCATAACCTTATAATGCCATTTATTTCTTTCTGCAAATCTTGAATATACTCTAAATAGATCTGCTGCAAATAGAGCAGCTTCATCTCCACCTGTTCCTGCACGAATTTCTAAAATAATATTTTTATCATCGTTTGGATCATGCGGTAGTAATAATATTTTCAATGCATCTTCAATTTGGGAAGCTTCAGATTTTAAATCGTCTAACTCATCTTTAACTATTTTCTTTAATTCTTCATCGTCTCCTTCAAGTATAGATTCATCTTCGCTGATTTGACTATGAACTGAAATATATTTTTTAGATTTATCAATGATTGGTATCAGTCTTCTATGTTCTCTAGTAACTTCTTTATATTTATTCTGATCATTAATCAGGTTTGGGTCAATCATTTGCTTTTCTAAATCTTCAAAATGAAGGATTAGTTCTTGAAGCTTATCAATCATCCAACTGCTTCAGCTACATATTGCTTTCCAGACATAGAATCAAGTTTCTTTCCAAATGCTTTTTCAATAGCATGAATTGCTACTTCCACCATCTCATCATCTGGTTGACGAGTAGTAATGTTTTGCAACCACAACCCGGGTGTTCTTAGTATTCTGAAGAATAAATTATCATTTCTTGAGCTAATTTTAATTAGCTCATAAGAAATCCCTGCAACGATAGGTATCATTGGTAAATGAAACAGCAACCTAGAAACAAGTGTAATATTTCCGGTAAACATCATTATAAAGCTATCAATTATTGAAAACACAATTATTGCTGATAATAAAACTATAAACATAAAGCTTGTACCGCATCTTGGGTGTTGAGTAGGAAAAAGCTGTGCATTTTTTACACTTATTTTTTTGCCAGACTCAAAGTTATAGACAACCCTGTGTTCGGCTCCATGATATTGAAAGAGCCTTTTTACATCATTCATTCTTGAAATTAAAAAAAGGTATAAAATAAAAAAGGATATTCTAATAAATCCTGATGCGATATTGAACAATATAGCATCTTTTTCAACGGCAAATAAATTTGTTGTTAACCACATTGGAGCTATCATAAATAGTGAAATAGCAAGCGCGATTGCGAAAAGTGAAGAGAAAAAATCTGATAATCTATTTTTAGGTTTATTTTTTTCATCAGGTATAGCAATATCTGCTGACCAATGCAATGTCTCCATACCCATTTTCATTGATTCGTATAATCCGGCCATACCTCTTAAAATAGGTTGTTTCCAAATCGATGATTTTTCCCCCAATGCAATGAATTTTTTTCTATATACATGAATCTTACCATGAGGGTCTCTAACTGCGGTAGCGTATGCTCCAGGAACTCGCATCATTACCCCCTCAATCACCGCTTGGCCACCTACGAGAATTGTAGGCTTCATAATTGATATAAAAATGGTTTTTATCATAATTATTCTTTATGATTTTTTATCATATTTCTTTTTAAACTTCTCAATCCTACCTGCGGTATCCACTAATTTTTGCTTACCAGTGTAAAAAGGGTGGCATTCAGAACAAATATCAATAGTTTGGTCACCCATCGTGCTAAATACTTTAAATGAATATCCACAAGAACACGTTATTGTTCCTTCTTTATAATCAGGGTGTATATCTAGTTTCATTTTTTACCTTAAATAGTTAAGTGATTTGTTGAATTATTTTTTTTACTCTATTTATACCTTCTTTAATAGTTTTTTCATCAATCGCATATGAAAATCGTACATAGCCAGGGGCTCCAAAACCATCACCAGGAATTGTAGCAACATATGCCTCATTTAAAAAAACCTCACAAAGGTCAAAAGAATCTTTAATTATTTTTCCATCAAAAGATTTTCCCATATAATAGCCAAAATCTGGAAAGGCATAAAATGCTCCTCCAGGTACAAGACATTTAACCTCTGGTAGATAGTTTAGCAATTTAATCATATAATCTCGTCTTTTCTTAAAAACTATTATCATCTGATCAACAGCTGATTGATCTCCTCCCAATGCCTCTATAGATGCGACTTGTCCAATAGAATTTGCACAAGAGGTGGCCTGTCCTTGTATCTTAGACATTGCTTTAATTATTTCTATATCTCCAAATGTATATCCTATTCGCCAACCGGTCATTGCATATGTTTTTGACATGCTCATGCAGGTAACAATATTTGCATCAATATTGTTATCAATTGCTAATTTTTTACTTACGGTGTGCTCGCCATCAAATACTAATCTTTCATAGCATTCATCTGAAATAACTACCCAGTTTTTTTCTTTAGCTAATTTTAAAATTTCAAGTATAGTTTTTTTAGACCATACTGATCCAGTTGGATTTGAAGGGGAATTAATAATTATACCTTTAACATTTTTATTTTCAGCAGCAATTATATCGCCAATATCTGGTTCAAAATTATTATTTGGATCCGTATCAATTAAAATTGGAGTAGCATCCGATAGAATAACAAATTCTGGAAATGAAACCCAATAAGGCTTAAAAATGATAACTTCATCACCAGTCTGAAATAATGCTTGGCAAGCTAAATAAAGACTTTGTTTTTCTCCATTAGAAACAAGAACCTCTTCAGGGGAAATGCTGATATTATTTTCACGTTTAACTTTATCACAAATAGCATTTCTAAGCTCGATCATACCAGAACCTGCAGTATACTTTGTATAACCATCATCCATAGCTACTTTTGCAGCATCAATTATATTCTTTGGTGTATTAAAATCGGGTTGACCTGCACTGAAGCTAATAACATCGTGCCCTGCATGCTTTAATTCTGCAGCTCTAGAAGTCATTTCTAGCGTAAACGAAGGCTTAACCTTATGTACTCTATCAGCAAATTTCATTATTTAATCGTATGTTGTTTTTTGTGGTATTCTTCAGAATTATAATTTATTGAGCCTTGGTTATCTTTTTTCATTTTTGATTTAGGATTAATTGTTTTTTTATTTTTATTATTATGATTTGAGTTTAATCTATTTTCTGAAAAAGTTTTTGATTTAGGATTTTTTGATTTAAATCTTTTTTTCTTTTTCTTTCTGTGTTTTGAAATAATTGGTTTTGGAACTTTTTCAACTTCGAGCTCAGTAAGAGATGATGTAAGATTATTTTCATCTGTAATGGCTTTTGATATTTCTGCGTCTTTAATTAATGCCTCAAACTCTTCAGAATGAAAATCAAAATTTTCATCACTAAATTCTCCTAAAATAGCCCCATGTCCACTAGTTATTCCATTTCCGATTCCAATATAGTTTGGCAAAATTAAATTAGTATAAAACTCACCATCAAAGGCCCCCCAGCCTTTATGATCTAAAATAGATGGCGTAAGCGAAGAAATTTTGATTTTGGAAAAAATGTTTTTTTCAAACTCAAATCCCATCTCTCTAGCAATAAAAACTATATTTTCACCGAGTAATTTATTTAAAAACTGCAATCGATCATTATCATTCGAAGAATGGTATTTATTTTTTGTGCTGTGATTAAGCGCCACCCAATTTGAAACAAATCTGTACTTATAAAGGGTAGACGTTAAATGAAATAATTCTGCCTCTTCTTGGATTTCACTTTCTTGGATCTGAAACGTAATATCTCCAAAATTAAGTTCTTTAATACGCCCTTGTAATTTTAAAATTGGATCTACGCCTTGATTTAACCCAATCAAAAAAATTTCTTCATTAAAAACCTTAACTTGGATTCTTGGATATAAAAACTTTTTTCTGTATTGCCCATTGAGCATTGGAACAATTTCTTCTTTGGGAAATTGTTTCATAATTACCCCTTTGACTTGATAGGGTGTTTTGCGAACAGGTTTATCTGTTTTGTATTTAATTAAGATTGATTTTGTTTTGGAGGAGTCAGTAATCATAGGTGTAATAGTTACTGACTCATCGTTTCCATAAATTCATCATTGGTTTTGGTTCTTCTCATTCTGTCTTGTATAAATTCCATAGCTTCTATGACATTCATATCATTAAGTAATTTTCTTAATATCCACATTCTAGCTAAAACTTTCTTGTCAAGCAGTAGCTCCTCTTTTCTTGTACCAGATCTAATTAAATCAAATGAAGGATAAATTCGTCTATCACTTAGCTTTCTATCCATTACTAATTCCATATTACCCGTACCTTTAAATTCTTCAAAAATTACTTCGTCCATTCTACTACCCGTATCAATTAATGCTGTGGCAAGGATTGTTAGGCTTCCGCTCTCTTCTGTATTTCTTGCGGCGCCAAAAAATTGCTTTGGTTTTTTTAATGCATTGGAATCAACACCGCCAGACAAAATTTTACCACTGTGAGGAATTACCGCATTATGTGCTCTACCCAAACGTGTAATGCTATCTAGTAAAATTACAACATCTTCACCAAACTCCACCATCCTCCTAGCCTTTTGAATCACCATATCTGCAACCGCTACGTGCCTTTCTGGAGCTTCATCAAAAGTAGAACTGATGACCTCTGCCTCAACATTTCGCTTCATATCTGTAACTTCCTCAGGTCTTTCATCAATCAATAAGATTATCATTTTTATTTCGGGATGATTTTTGGTTATTGCATTTGCAACTTTTTGCATTAAAACAGTTTTTCCAGTTTTAGGTTGTGCAACAAGGAGGCCGCGCTGACCTTTTCCAACCGGGGAAATCATATCCATTACTCTTGTTGATAGATCTTTTGGATTTACCTCTAAATTCAACTTTTCTTCAGGATAGAGTGGTGTCAGGTTATCAAATAAAATTGCTTTTCTAAGCTCATCAGGATCTTTTCCATTAACCTCCTCAACTTTTAAAAGAGCATAAAATCTTTCTTTTGATTTGGGGGGTCTGATTTGACCTGAAACCTCATGTCCTGTTCTCAATCCAAATCTTTTGATTTGTGATGGGCTAACGTAAATATCATCCGGCCCTGGTAAATAATTAAAATTGGGGCTTCTTAAAAAACCATAGCCTTCATTTAGAACCTCAAGTACCCCTCTGGCAGTTATGCCACCATCCTTTTCCATTTGAGCTTCTAAAATCTTGACAATAAGCTCTTGCCTATTCATACCTGAATAGCTATCTATCTCAAGCTTTATGGCAAGCTCAGTGAGTTCTTTAATTCTTAGTTTTTGTAATTCACTAACATTCATAAATAAGTAACCTTAATTAATTTATTAAAATAAGCTTAGAAATATATTTTTGAGGAGTACGCCCAAGCCTAGGCTGGGTCTTTATAAACACGTATATCAATAATTAAGATAGATATTACAAAATTTTATTTAAAAATGCCAAATTTATCAAAAACTGCTTTTGCAAGATAATGACTACCCATAATAATGCCGGGATGATGACTGCTTTTAACACGATTGATAAGTATATCAAATGAATTTTTAAGTGAATCTACCATTTCAATATTTATATGATTAGAATTGTTATTAAAATACTTGAAAAGCTCATTCGCATTCATAAGCTCTAATTTATTAGACCCTGTTATAATCAACGATTTATATTGATTGATTAATTCATTGGAAATTAATTCAACATCTTTATCTCCTTTGATTGAAAGAACTATATGAGGGAGTTTGTTATAAATAGAAACTATAGAATCAGTTGTTACATCAATACCTTTGGCATTATGTGCTACATCATAATAGATTGGTAATTTATTGGAAATTTTTTGTAGGCGTCCATTCCATTTTGTTTGATTTAAACCATGCTGAATAGTCTGATGATTAATTTTACTATCAAATGTTTTTGCAATTGCAATTGCGGTTGTTGAATTTTGAGATTGATGATAACCAATTAGCGGTGAAGTAAATTTACCCCATTTAGATTTAAACTCTGTCCCTGAGGTAGTAAGATCGATATTGCTAATTTTACCAATATCAATTACAGAGGAATTCATTTTTTGAGCAACTTTAAGTATATAGCTTTTTAATTCTCGATCCTGAGTTGAAAGAACAAGTGGTATATTTCTCTTAATTATTCCTGATTTTTCTTTTGCAATTTTTAATATATCATCCCCTAATATATGTTGATGATCAAGAGAAATTGGTGTAATTGCTGTGATCTGTGGTGAAATAACATTAGTAGAGTCTAATCTACCGCCTAAACCAACCTCAATTATTGCAATATCAACTTTTTTTTGGTAAAAATAATTTAGTGCCATAACTGTTGTTGTTTCAAAAAAAGTAGATTGAATACGATCAATTTCATCATCGTATTTATCTAAAAATGATACAATTTCATCATCAGATATTGATTGGTCATTAACTATAATTCTTTCATTAAATCTAATTAGATGTGGCGATGTATATAGACCAACTTTGTATCCAGCTGATCCTAATATAGATGCAAGCATAGACGAGGTAGACCCTTTCCCATTAGTCCCTGCAATATGAATTGTATTTAGTTGATGATGGGGGTTACCACATGATTCTAATAAATCTAATGTGTGCTCTAAACCTTCTTTAATTCCCAATCTTTTAAGACTGTAAAGGTAGACTAGTTTATTTTTTATTTGTTTTGTTGTATTAATGATTAGAAATGTAAAAGAAAATAAATTAAATCTGGAATTTAATTTTCAGCTAAATATTGCTCACGTGAATACCTAAATTTTACAATCGCTTTGTAAACACAATTTGCTATAATCTGTCTATATTTTGAATTTCTAAGGCTTTTCTCTTCGTTTCTATTGGTTAAATAGCCCGCTTCAATTAAAATATTTGGCATGCTTGCTCCTATCAAAACATGAAAACCTGCTTGTTTAACACCTCTATTTTTGGATTTAAGTTTTTTAGCCATTTCCTCTTGTATCATTGCTGCCAATTCTTCACTTTCTTTCATAAATACACTTTGAGCCATAGTTGCCATAATTAAATTTTCTCCAGATAGGTCTTTGTATCTGTTGTTTGTCCTATCTTCGTATTTAATTACCTCATTTTCCCTTGAAGCAACTTCGATCGCATCCTCTGTTTTTCCAGGGCGAAGTAAATAAGTTTCAAATCCATAAACTGATTTATTTGGACTTCCATTCAAATGAATACTCAAAAACATTTTTCCATTTGATTCATTAGCAATTTTTGTTCGTTTCCATAATGGTATAAATATATCCTCTTCACGAGTATAAATAACTTTTAGTTTGGTATTTTTTTCTAAAAGAAGACCAATCCGTTTAGTAATATCAAGCGCAATATCTTTTTCTTTCGTCCCTCTGGGGCCCATCGTACCAGGGTCTTTGCCACCATGACCCGCATCTAAAACAATCGTGTCAAGCTTCCACCGATCCTTTACCTCTTTGATGCGTGCAACACTATTATCCATAGGTGTCCTAAGTGATACAACAATCTCACTGGGATCTTTTCCTTGATAAAGTTCATGGCTATCAACTTTTGTCTTTATTTGAAGGGCAATTTGGGCAGTATTTTCCAATTGGTCAGCTGCAATTCTTCTAACTACACCACGTATATCACTTCTTCTAATTTCAGTTGTATCAACTAATGCATTGGCAATAGTAATGTAAAACCATCCATTTTCATGAAAAAACGAGCTTATATTTCCTTCGGGAAAGCTTGATCGTGTTTTTATCCTCAATATTGTTCCATTTGCTTTTTCATTTATTTCAATTCCAGTTATATTGAACTCTTTAATATCAATATCCAATACCATTCGCCTAGAATCATAACCAATTCCAGGCAATGTTGTTTCGCGAATTAAATTAAAAAGTGCTTCTGCTTGAACATATATGTCATCGCTATCCCAAATTGCATAAGAAGGCATTTGATAAACACGCTCATCAACTAAAACGTAACTACTATTGCCAGATATTTTTAATCTATTATTACCAATGTAAAGCACCATTTTTAGTCTTTCTGTATTTACAAATGGCTGTCTTGATGATAGCACCCTTGAAACATCCTTAGCAGAAACATATACTCCTCTCAGATTATCCAGCGTTCTTATTTGATCTGTTGAATTATTTGTACGGTTAACTACGCGGACCGTTGAAGATTTTGCTTCAGATATAATTAAGCTAAATAATAAAAGGAAGTATGATAATTTTCGTGAAAGAAACATATAATAAATTTTTTCAGTATGTAAAATGCGATGAAAGATAGAGAGAAAAAAAGAGAAATCTAAATTAAAATAAAAACGCTCCATATTTTACAACATGGAGCGTCTTCTTTTTTTATTTGGTATTAACTAGTTCTTGTTATACCAAAAAACAATGATCATTAGTGCAAGTAGACCTGCAAATCCAGCATCGCCGAACTTGCTCATCAATTCACCCATCGCAGCAACTACACCAAAATAATCATCAAAGAGAATGCCAACAACAATGCCAAGCATGACTAGCCCCGTTAGAAGGGAAGTTACATCCTCAACAAATGCTGTTACGGTGTCAAAGGCCTTTTTCATTTCTTGTCTCCTAAAATTATTTAAGCAGAAAGGGGCTCTTTAAAAAGAGCCCCTTCAATTTCTACTGGTTAAGCGGCCCAAGAAACAAAGATTAGTAAAGCCAATAGACCAGAGAATCCACCATCTAAAAAGGACTCAACTAAATCTACAATCCCTCCAATTGGGTCAAACCCAGTTGAATATATGATGTTTACAAATACAAACATCACAATAAGTGCTTTAACTAAGCCAACTACTGAAGTGGCAATCCCTGATACGGTTGAAGTAAAATCAGCCATTAGGTTCCTCCTTGGTTAGGTTTAATCGAACATGAAAAAAGGGGGCAGGTATCCCTGCCCCCTTTTTGTTCAATTCTTTCGCGTTTGTGTATGTGGTTATATGTTCCACTGTATTATTTATGTTGCCGGAATTTAAACATAAAAGTGTATTAATCAATAAACTTTGAAATTTCTTTATTTTTTGATGTTTTCGTTTCAGTAATAGCTAAATATGTTGCTAAGATTCAAAAGTGTATTTATCAAATAAATCTATTATTTAATGAAAATTATCAACTTACATGCAAGAGAATTACTTGACTCCAGGGGCAACCCTACACTAGAGGTCGAATTAATGCTAGATAATAACATACCTTCTAGTGCGATTGTTCCCTCTGGTGCTTCTACTGGTGAAAATGAAGCTATTGAGTTGCGAGATGGTGATAAGTCTAGATTCCAAGGTAAAGGCGTGTTAAATGCAGTTGATAATGTAAACACTACCATTCTTAATAATATAAAAGATAAAGTTTTTTATTCTCAAGCTGAGTTGGATAGCTATTTAATAGATCTTGATGGTACTCAAAATAAGAGTGGTTTGGGTGCTAATGCTATCCTTGGTGTTTCTATGGCATATGCAAGAGCCCAGGCTCAATATTCTAACATACCTCTGTATAGATCCTTTAATGATTCATTTAAGTTTTTAATGCCTGCACCTATGATTAATATTATCAATGGGGGGAGCCACGCAAATAATAATGTTGATTTTCAAGAATTTATGATTTACCCATTAGGTGCTAAGTCATTTTCTCAAACGCTAAGAATGGGTTCTGAAATTTTCAATCAATTAAAATTTTTATTAAATCAAAAGGGATTTTCAACCGCTGTTGGTGACGAGGGTGGCTTTGCGCCAAATCTTAGGTCAAACCAAGAAGCGATTGAAATTATACTTGAAGCAATTGATAAAACCCCTTATAGCGCTGGAAAAGAAATATTTATATCATTGGATATTGCAGCAAGTGAATTATTTGATAACAAAGAATATTATATGCATTCTGAAAATAAAAAACTATCTAGCGATAAGATGATTGAATATATAATAAGTTTAGTTAATCAATACCCCATTATATCTATCGAAGATGGTTTAGATCAAAATGACTGGTCTGGCTGGATTGAGCTTAACTCATCTATTGGAAATAAATGTCAAATAGTTGGTGATGATTTAACAGTAACAAATAAAGAATATCTAGCAAAATCAGTTCAGTGCAAGGCTATGAATGCAATTTTAATAAAGTTAAACCAAATTGGAACAGTAACTGAAACAATAGAGACAATCAACCTTGCAAAAAAACACCAGTTTGGAACAATTATTTCACACCGATCCGGAGAAACTGAAGATACAATAATTTCTGACTTTTCAGTGTCACTGGGTACTGGACAAATCAAAACAGGATCTTTATGTCGGACTGACCGAATTGCTAAATATAATCAATTATTAAGGATTGAAGAGCAACTCGGCAGTGAAGCAATTTTTGTAGGACAAAAAGCTCTAGGGTTCAATTAAAATGAAAAGGATCAAGCAAAAAAGGAATTCAATTAGGAATAAATCAAATATTCAAAAGAAAATTATCAAATTGTTGCTCCTCCTTGGCTTTTCTGTTCTTTTGATTTCCTTCTTTTTTGGTGATCATGGATTATATCATCTCTATACATTAAAATCAGAGCGAAATAGAATTCAAAAAGAAATAGATTTTTTAAGGAACCAAAGAATGGTACTTGAGGACGAAAAGACCAGGCTTAAAACTGACTATAAGTATATTGAGGAAATGGCTAGAGAAAAATATCGTATGGCAAAAAAAGGTGAAAAAGTTTTTAAGGTTATCGAAAAGAAAGAGGACTAGTCTTTTTTAATATCTCTGCCTAATCGTTTACTATAAGTGTAAAGCTGATCCTTTTCATCATCACTAAGCGAATTAAATCCATCAGTACTGACTTTGTCAAGCAAGCGATCAACTTTTTTTTGTAAACTAATTGCATTTGCTTTTCTTCTTTCAGACTTTCTATTTATTGACTCAGCAATTTTACGGTTAACTAAAATAGATATTTTATATCTTAGATTTGGAAATTTAAGATATAAAAAGCCCACAATCATTCCAGATAGATGGGTAATATGGCTTATATTTGAACCTGATCTGTCAATAGAAGAAACAAATGCTATTGCTGCAAGAATTATTACAAAGTATTTTACCTTAATTGGAAATAAAAAATAGATCAATACTTTTCTATTTGGGAACATTAGTCCATAAGCGAGTAATATTCCATAAATGGCCCCACTAGCTCCTACAAGAGTTAAATATTTTTCACCCATAAAAGTGTTATATGTTGTGCCTAAATTAAATGAAAGCCAAATTAATCCTGATCCAATTCCAGTAACGAAATAGTATTGTAAAAACTTTCTACTTCCCCAAATTGATTCCATTTCTGTACCAAACATCCACAAAACAAACATGTTCATAAAAATATGGAAAAAGTCACCATGAATGAACATATAAGTAACAGGTTGCCATAATTTTGGGTTGGAAGAAAGCCCCAAGCTTAATAAGTCAAATTGATTAACCATAAAATAACTTAATAAAAACAATACGGCATTTATAGAAATCAAAGCTTTTATTACATTTGTAAATCGTTGAGATTTAAAGGAATAATCGCCATGTTCTGATTGAAATTGATATCTCATAGTTTTAAATATACTAAATACATTTTGTATTAATTCATTGTCTCTTTAATAAATTCTAATGATTTTAACTTAGCTAATCCTTCGAAATGTATTCGTAAACATGTATTTAAATAATTTGCGATAATACTTCTATCTTTTGAAGTAAGTGTCAAATTTTTATCTATACCTGAATTGCTCTCTTCAAAACTATTGAAGATTTTTTTTGAATTAGTAGATTGAAAAGGATTGGGGAGAGGGGTATTATCTACATCCGTTTGTGTAAAGTCGGGCTTAAATCCAAGTTTAGCTAAAATTTGATATTGGTAGTACCAAAATGTTAGGTTGTCATGTCCAGTGTTGTTTTCTATAGAGAATAGTGCCTTAGATAATTCATCAAAGAGTTCATCGTTCGGATCATTGTCTCCTAAACACTTATCAGTTAATTCCATTAATGCCATACAATATGATATTTTTTTAAAGTTTTGTGATATGTGTTTCCATGTATTAGTGAAACTTGATTTAGAAATAGTTTGGAGATTTTTTGTTGGTTTGTAGTAATAAACTATATCTAAACAATTTGTTGGTTGAAAATGTGCGCTTCTACTGGACTTTTTTCTCCTGGCGCCATGAACTATAAAACTCAGCTTACCTCTATTTCTGACAAAACATTTTGCAATAATACTACTTTCGCCATAAGGAAAGCGTTTAAGAACAATAGCATTAGAGTTACTAATCATTATTATTCTTATTCAATAAGCTTTAGCAAAAATCACTTCGTGCTTTGCGGGTCTACCTGTGAAAATACAAACGCGGTTTTTAGGTTTTTCATCAAAAAGTATCACTCTAATAGTTGCCTTTGTTTCATTTTTTATAGCTTCTTCAGTTTTGCTATCTCCATCCCAACCACACCGTACAAAGCCATCATTATTTTCTATAATTTCTTTGAATTCATCATAGCTTGTCACGGTATGAGTATTTTTATTTCTAAATTTTAAGGCTTGATTAAATAAAGACGATTGAATTTTTTCAAGCAACTCTGGGATTTGTTTAACCAATTTGTTTTTACTTATTTCTTTCTTTTCTCCGGTGTCTCTTCTAGCAATCATAATACTATTATTTTTAATATCTCTAAGACCAATTTCTAATCGCAAAGGGGCACCTTTAACTTCCCATTCGTTGAATTTAAAACCTGGGCTTTCTTTTCTCCAGTCCTCATGAACTCTAATATGGTTTTCCCTTAGCTCTTTTAATATTGGATCTATATAATCCTTAATAATATTAATTTCATCTTCATTTTTAAATATAGGAATAAGGACTACTTGGTAGGGTGCAATCTTAGGAGGGAGTCTTAATCCCTTTTCATCTCCATGGGTCATAATTACTCCCCCAACAAGCCTTGTGCTCACACCCCAGCTGGTTGCATAAACAAATTCTTCTTTATTATCTTTTGATTGAAAGGTCACATCAAATGCTTTGGCAAAATTTTGCCCTAAATTATGTGACGTCCCTGCCTGCAATGCGCGTTTATCTTTCATCATTGCTTCTATGCAGTAAGTTTCATCAGCCCCTGCAAATTTTTCAGATTCTGATTTAAGCCCTGTTAGAACAGGCATAGCAAGATAATCCTCTGCTAGTTTACGGTAAAGCTCTAAAATTAAAAGCGTTTCTTTTTCAGCTTCTTCAGAGGATTCATGCGCAGTATGGCCTTCTTGCCACAAAAATTCTGTAGTTCTTAAAAAAAGTCTCGTTCTCATTTCCCAGCGTACCACATTAGCCCATTGATTGATTAATAATGGTAGGTCCCGATAGGATTGAATCCATTTCTTATACATTGACCAAATCACTGTTTCTGAAGTTGGCCTAACAATCACCTCCTCATCTAACCTTGAATCAGGGTCAACTATTATACCTTTATTTTCGTCAGACATCAGGCGGGTATGGGTGACCACTGCACATTCTTTAGCAAAACCCTCTATATGATCAGCCTCTTTGGCTAAAAAAGATTTAGGAATAAACAAAGGGAAATAGGCATTTACATGGCCGGTATCTTTAATCATTTTATCGAACGTATCTTTAATTAATTCCCATAAAGCAAATCCATAGGGTTTAATTACCATTGTTCCTTTTACGGGTCCATAATCGGCAAGGCCAGCCTTAACAACTACATCTGTGTACCATGCAGCATAATTTTCGCTTTGTGATGTAATACCTTTTGACATAATTATATCATAAAAAAATTGTACTGTAAATTACCGGGATATACTTGGCGTTCCAATTGAATTTGTAATTTGAATTAGTATTAATGAATTTATTGCATTATAATAAACATATTCTTGTAAGATTTGAGGGAGCGTTAGATGAAATATAAATTAATATTACCGCTAATTCTTTTATTAATCGGCTGCGACACTGAAAAGGCTGATATGATAATTCATAATGGCACAATATATACGATGAATGATTTGATGCCCACTACTGAATCTGTTGCAATAAGAAATGGTAAAATAATTGCGCTAGGCAAATATAGAGATTTGGATGATTTAATAACTCCTAGAACAAAAATTATAAATTTAAATGGTGCTATGATGACACCTGGATTAATTGAAGGCCATGGCCATTTTTATGGACTTGGTCTTGCAAAAATGCAACTGGACCTTTCAACGGCAGAAAGTTATGCAGAATTAGTCTCGATGGTTTCTGATGCGATAGATAGTTCTAACCCTGGTGAGTGGATCTTAGGTAGGGGTTGGCACCAAAGCAAGTGGAGTGATAATGCAGATAGTTTTATCAAAGGATTTCAAACACATGATAGTCTTTCTAAAATATCTCCAAATAATCCTGTTTGGCTTAAACATGCAAGCGGTCATGCAGGTTTTGCAAATCAGAAAGCAATGGATATAGCTGGGGTAAGCTCAGAAACTGAATTTGGATTTGGTGGTGAAATAATTAAAGATCTTTCTGGAAATCCAACAGGCGTTTTTAATGAGAGAGCACAAGGGTTAATAAGTAAACATGTAGATACAAATCTTGGTAAAGACTCTGACCTAAGAGCAATTGAGCTAGCTGTAAAAACGTGCCTCGAACATGGTATTACATCATTCCATGATGCTGGCACAGGTAGCAAAACAATTACAACTCTCCGATCGGCAATTGACAAAAATTTGTTAAAAGTGCGGGTTTATGCCATGCTCACCAGCCGTGACACATCATTGCTAAATCAATGGTATAAAAACGGTCCAGAAATTGGGACAGGAAATGATTTCCTAACGATACGCTCAATTAAACTTAATGCAGATGGCGCTTTAGGTTCTAGAGGAGCCTGGCTAATTGATGAATATACTGATAGACCAGGTCATTTTGGAATGGCTACGCAGTCTATGGATTACGTATATAAAGTAGCAAAAAATGGAATTCAAAATGGTTTTCAGGTAAACTCCCATGCAATCGGAGATCGTGCTAATCGAGAAATATTAGACCAATATGAAAAAGTGTTTAATGAATTTCCAAAACTGTCAAAAGATCATCGCTGGAGAATTGAACATGCACAACATATTGATCCTAAAGATATCCCCAGGTTTGGCAGTTTGAAAGTTATAGCATCCATACAAGGAATTCATATGTCTTCAGATAGACCATGGGCCATAAACAGATTGGGGCAAAAACGCATTATTGAAGGCGCATATGTGTGGAGAGATTTAATTAATCATGGTGCAATTTTAATCAATGGTTCTGATGTGCCTGTTGAGCCGATAGACCCTATTGCCTCATTTTATGCCAGTACAACCAGAAAAACTTTAAAAGGCTTGCCTAATTCAGGGTATGAACCGGAACAAAAAATGACTCGAATTGAAGCGATGAAAAGCTATACTATAAATGCAGCATATGGTGCTTTTGAAGAAAAATTAAAAGGGTCAATTGAGATTGGTAAATATGCAGATTTTGCAGTTTTTTCTCAAAACCTTATTACCGTTCCCGATGATAAAATTTTAGAAACAAAAATTTTATATACTATCGTTAATGGTAAAATTGAATACCAAGCAAATTGATAAGTAAAAATTCATTTAAGAAAATTAAATCCCTAAAGCAAAAAAAGTTTCGCGAAGAATATCAGAGGATTATTGTTGAGGGAGTCAGATCTATAGAGTCAATAATTAATGATGGCGCTTTAATTGAAAAAATAGTTTATACCCAAGAATTTCAATCAAAAAACTCTGATTTTATTAGTGGTTTCAATAATGAGTTATTAAATGAGATAACTGAAAAAGAAATGAATCAATTATCTAATTCAGTAACGCCGCCTGGGGTCTTGGTCGTGGCAAGATACCCTCAATATGATCTATTTGCTTCAAATAAAAATGCAATTTTTCTTGATCGAATTTCTGATCCGGGCAATCTGGGTACCATGATAAGAACAGCATCATGGTTTGGCATTGATCAAATAATTCTTTCTAAAGGTTGTATAGATCCATTTAATCCAAAAGTTCTGGCAGCTGCAATGGGGGCGCATTTCCAATTAAAATTTTTGGGAGAGGAAAAATTAGACCGATTAAATGATCATCTTTGGATTGGAGCCAGTATGGATGGAAAACCATTGAATCAATTAAACAGTCTAAATCAAAAATGGATACTTGTCATGGGTAGCGAAGCACATGGTATTGAAAAACCAATTAAATCAAAACTAAACATGCTGTATTCAATTCCTAAGATTGGCAAGGGCGAATCGCTTAATGTTGGTGTTGCAATGGGTATTTTTTTAAGCAAATT
>CERS01068013.1_pt1 | contig 20036 bp, 20 predicted proteins | sample 356251 | NCBI WGS metagenome assembly CERS01 (sample SAMEA2621020, study PRJEB7988) | marine metagenome | isolation source: saline water (ENVO:00002010), including
TCACTAACGTTATTAGGAAGTATCCTAGTTAAATCATGATGGCCTCCAGAAGCAGCAACTCTTGGATCAAGATTAAGACCTGGACCAACTTGAATAGGTTCTATTGGTTTTTCACCATGTCTATTCCATATACTTTGTTTGTATCTATCTAAGTTAGGTCTCATAAGAGGTTTTCCATTTACCCAACCAGTTTGTTGTTCCATTGGGCTAAACATATTGGCTACTTCTCTTTTATGTCTGTAAGTTGGAGCAGAACCAGTAAAAGCATTTAATCTTGCTTTAAAAGGAGTTTCATTGCTATTTCCTACGGTTACTTCAGCACCATTTGTACCTATAGAAGCAACTCCTGTGCCTAACATATTTTGTTTTACACTTGACCCATAAAATGGAACCATATTGTTATGTGTAAATTCCCTTTGTGTTCTTTTTCCAGTATTTAAAAATTTATTATTAGGATCTATTTGAGGAAGTACTTCTTGTTCTATTTTAAAAGGAGAACAAGTCGAAACAACATTTTCAAAAGTTTCTTTTGTATAATTATCACATGGATTCATACTCGGTTGAGGAATTGTTCCTAAAGGAGTTGATAAAAAAGTAGTATGTTTAAAATCGGACGGTGTAGTCATACTTTAAATATACTATATATTTTTTTTTTGATTATTTATTGTGGACTATTAGTCATTCTAGGGACAGGACCTCTAGTAGCTCGTGGAACAATAATATTTTTATTTTCCATTCTTACAGGTACCATGTTTCTCCCTTTATGTAAAATAGGTTTTTGTTCCCATTCATCTTTAATCATATTAGAAGTTAATGAGCCTCCTCTTTGTTTCCATCCAGTAAAAACTATGTTTTTAACATGTTGTGTGTCTTTTCTAATACCTGGATTGAAAGAATAAGGAATATAAGATTTGTTTGTTGCACTACTTGTAGATTTTTTTTCTCTTGTGTAAAGAGGTACAAGAGTATTAACATCTTTTTTTTGTACTGATAAAGGTGGAAGATTAGCTTCTTCTATTTTTGGAATTGGAGGATTACATCTAGAAAGAATATTATCTCTTCCACTAAGGTAACTTGATACATCAACTACATCTTGTCTAATTGCATTAGAACCTGCACTTACACCTACTGTACCGAATGCATAAGTATTGTTATACTGTCCATTTTGAAGAGTCCAATCGAAAGATTTAGTAGCTTGATTGTAAATATCCCACGCATCTGATTTAAGATTTGTTTGAGCCATGTTAATATTACACAATAAAAAAAATTAGAAATTAATAATTATTAATCTGCATATAATTTCTTAATTCTCCTGTACTATCAATACCGATAGAATGTCCATATGGCCAAATAATATTTTTTGGATTTTGAACAAGGTTGCTTTCTAAAACAGCAGGATTCATAGGACTCCATGCTTCACTTGAAATCTGAGCCTTATATTGGTTATTAAGATTGGTTGCTTCTCCGAATCCAAAATTAAGTTCTTTACTATTAGTATCAATTCTTTGTCTATCTTCGGATGCATTCCCTAAAAAAGGACTTGTATTTGGAGGGTGTACATAAGTAAAATCTTTTTTACTTCTCAAACTAGTTGGTTGTCCAAATTTAGTAATTGAAGACATTTCATACTCGTTAAAATTTTTTTGATAACCAACAGTTGTATATTGCTTAACTCCTTTCTCTCCTTCGTCGTTGTTCCAAACATTATTGATATAATATTTAAGAGGTTTTGTAGACATCTTTTGTCTATTGTAATATGCACAAGCGTCGTCATGTTGACCAGTCCAGTTATTGAACGGACCTAACTTTTGATTGATGTTTTGGTTAATACCTTGAAAACTCATGTTAATGGTATACAATATTTTTTTCTTGGACATTAATTCGTTAAAATAAAATAATTTTTATCATTCGTTTTATTATAATGAGTGATAAAAGTGATTTTGGTAAAAAAATTAAACAATTAGAAGCAAGAATTGTACAACTTGAGAAAAGTAAAGGCAAATCTAGTAAACCTAAGAAAAAGAGAAAGCCTAGTGCTTATAACCTTTTTTTTAAAACAGAAATGCCTAAAGTTAAAAAAGAATTTCCAGATATGGAACATTCAAAAGCTTTTAAAGAAGTAACAAAAAGATGGAAAATTAAACAAGAAAAAAAAGATAAAAAATAATTATTCTTCATATCTTTTAAATTTTGTATATGGTTTCCTATATGGAGCTCCCTCACTAAATGGAATAAAAGAACTTTCTTCTTGACCTCCATTTGATGGAGAAGCTGCATTATAACCAGTACATGACTGTGATTCAATTGTAAAAGGAAATCCTTGTTTCATGTAAATACTACCTGCCTTACATACAACAGGTCTTCCATAAAGATTATATGCAAATTTTTCACGATCTACTAGTAGTGAATTATTTGGTACTGTATAAAAATTTCTTTCAGAAGATTGTTTTGACCAAAATACATCATTTGGAGTTTGAACTGTTCCTTTATAATAAAGATCTCTATCCTTATCAGTATAACCTTTTGTTGTCTTATTTAGGTTTTTTGGTGTATAATCAGTAGGTAATAAGTTATTAAAAGGATTATTACTATTTGGTTTTCTTTCTTCCATATTTTTTGGTTTATATTGATGTCTAAAATAAGGATAACTTAAATTTTTAAAATTTTTAAAACTTTTATTTTGAGTTTCTTGCCATCTTAAATAAATGTCTTCGTCAAAATTATCTTTTTTTTCATATGCTTCTTCTAAAGGAGCTGGATTAGTGTTCATTAGTTATTGTAAACATTTTAAATTTATTTTTTTTCTTTTGTTTTATTTCTACAATTTAAATTCATTAATAATAATGAAAACATAAGAAATAATATAATTTTATCGGTATCCATTACTATTATCCAAGATTTTTTTGTTGTAAATATTGATGACCTAAACAATACAAAACTTGGAGATGTTTCCACATTATTTCTTTTGTAGGGTTATCCAAGCACTTCCATGCCGCTACCATTTTGGGATCTTCTACCATAAATGTTTTTGATTCTAAAAATGTTTTTTCATCTTTATTAAAAACACTTTCTTGAAAAGGTATTAATTCATTCATAAAATATGTTAAACTTCCATCTTTTCTTAAGATATTAAGAGCTTTATATTTCCTTCTTATTCTGTTAATACTTGAAACTGGGAAAAACTTTATACTTTCTGTCAAAAGTAGTTTCATAGAATTATCAAAATTTTTAAGAGTTTTTTTCTTATTGTCTGTATTATTTTGAAGCATCTCTATTTATTTAATAGTTTTATTTTTAAATGTATTTTTTTCTGCATTACTATTAAATGAATGAAGCTTTGATGATAATAGATATAAATTTTTTTAATGGAGGAATAAATAAATATAGAAGAAATAGATCATTAAAAATTAAAGAAGATGATATAACTATAAGTAAAACTATGTTTCTAGATGGATATAATTTATTTGATTTGGCTAAAAAATTAAAATTAGTAGACCTAGTAGAAGAAATATCTTATCAAGAATACTCAAGAGGAAATCAATTAAATAAAGAAGGTAGCACTGTATTCTGGTACAATCCTCCAAGAAAATTCCCGGAAAAAACTTTTAATGGAAAACCTGTAAAATTTTTATGCCCTTTTTGTGAAAACAATGATAACGGAATTGGTCATAAAGACAGTTGTGTTCTTCAAAAAAAATTTTTATTAATTTGTCACCCGACTTGGGTTGAACAAAATAGACAAGATTTAGAAAATTCTAATTTAATAGATAACGATGGTAATGTATTGTACACTAAGCTCCCTAATTGCGAAATTAAAGAAAAAAGACCTACTGTTGTAAATAGAATAACAATCAAAAGAAAATATGGTAATTCTTATGCTTATTTTCACATTTACGATAACCTTAGAATAAGAATTGAAAAACTTCCTTTTACTAAAGACTGGGAAAGAGAAGCAGACTGGATTATTGATTATTTAAATCGCTATGAACAAAATCTATTTTACGAAAAAATAGAATTTTATAAAGATTATTCATTCGTTAGTCAGATAGTAGAAAATAAAAGATTATTTGATAAAAATGATAATAATTTAAGAATAAAAATTGATTCTAAAAAGGTAAGTAAATCAAGTAATTCGAATATTTCTGATATAACAACATTCAAAACAAGGTTTGGAGAAACAAATAGATATACTGTTAATGTAACATACAAATATTTTTCTTTTAAAGATATCTTCTTAGAAATAGGAAATGTATCTGATGAAATTAAAGATTATTATAAAAAATTATTTGAAGATATTGGGGAAATAGTAAAACAAAAACTAGTTGATTTTTATAATGCTAAAAGAACTGGTGGAGTTGATGTAACACTAAACGATTATAAATATGTATTCGACCAAAATTTTATCGAATTAAAAGAAATAATACATAGTACAGGTGCAATACAAAGATTTTACAAAACTTTAACATTTGAACAACTATACTTAAATATATTGTTTCTAGATTGTTTATATGATCATTTTGAAATTACTGTTGATGATGACAAAAAAATAGATAATTTTGAAAAAGAAGTTGAAAAATTTAAAGAAGAATTTGCAATAAATTTCGTAGAAAATTTTAAATTGGAAAACTTGTATTTAGAAAAGATAAACATGACAAATTTAGAAGAACTAGATAAATACATTATCTCCAACAGAGAAATAAAAATTAAATCTGTTAAACATTGTTTAAAACCAGCGAAAGGTAAAGAAACAGAACCTCCTTCCACAATCTCTGATAAGAGTATACAACCTTTCAAAAGAGGATTATTTCCATATTCTTTTAAAGGGAGAGTTTTATTTCAAGATACTATAGTTGATCATAAAGGTTTTCAAAAAAATGGGCTTTACTATCCTACGTGCATTATGGCAACAAAACCTAGTTTGAAAACATATATTAAAGCTTTAATACAAGGTTTCCCGAAAGATAAAAAAGAAGCAAAAAAATACGATATAAATTGGAATAACGGAAAACCCGTAGACAATAATTCAGCAGTTAAACCAAAGTGCGAAAAAGAATACGGTTATGGTAGAATAATAGAAGAGAATGGAAGAGTTATCAAACCTTTAGGTAAAATAGACATAGAAAAGTTTAAAAAAAAGTTTGAAGAATGTGCAAAAGAAAAATCTTCACAATTAAATGGTAGTAAAGAAGTTAATATATTTGAATTTTCATTCTTACGTCCGTTAACTATTGATAAATTATTTACTATTTCAAATAAGAAAATAGCATCTCAAGCTATTCCAGAAGAAAGTTTAATAGCTTATTGTTACAAAGGAATAGTGTATTACATGTTTAAAGGTAAAACTTTGATGGCTCCTTATGACTGTAAAGAAGATGGTCATGGTTTTATACTTAATAAAGAATTTTTTCCTATGGATTACAATAAATGTGAATGTAGAGAAAATATACTACAATATTGTGAAGCAAGTATAAACAGGAGTCTTCATGACAATAAAATAGATAAAATATTAATCTTTACTGAAGAAGGAGAAGGATTTTATTGGAACAGTAATGGATACAAAGAATTAATGTGTAATGTTAATATAAAACCTGAAAAAGGTTCATACAAATTATCAATATTAAGTGAATATAATGAACCATTTCCAATTCAATTAGCACCTTCTACTAAAGTTAATAAAAAGAAAAATTTTAGGTCAACATTGAAAGAATTCCCTAGAAATTTCTTTTATAAGTATGATACTATAAAAAAAAATACCCGATTAGACAAACTAAGGACTAAAAGAGACAAAACTATTTTTGGAGGACAAGTTTTAGTAAATGGAGTGTACAACGATTTTGGAAAACTTTACTGGGGTACCCCACTAAATCAAGTAAAAAGAAAAATACCAGGGTTTTATAATAAAAATACATTTTTAAACATGGACGATGAAGAAATTAAAAAAAGAGAATACAAAACAAAAATAAAACAATTAATATCAAACAAAGGTTTAAATGAAAAATATATAAAAAGTTGTTTTAGGAGAAAAAACATAGAAAATTTCATTAAAATAGCTAGTCCTATAGAAATAGATTTCTTTATTAAATCTAGTACTTTGTTCAATTTGAAATTAAAAATATTCAAAATAAACGTACCTTTTTCTAATGAAAACAATCTTAAATGGAAAATTTTAAATTTCACTAGTCAATTTATTAATAAAACAATAGACAATTTTGAACAATCCGCAGTAATATTCTATGACGATGGAAATAGTATAAAATACCATTACTCTCAATAAATTTTTAAAAAGTACAACTCGTTGTAATGTATAAAAATTTATAAAATTCTATTTAACCGGTGGGTATTCTCTAGTTCTCTTAATTTTAAATAAACTTTCATTAAGGTCTTTATGACCAATATAGTTAGTGATATAAAATAAACCTACAACACAATAGAATAAATAACCATAATTTAATAATTTATTGTTTTCTTTTTGTAATAAAAGAAAGGATGAAGACATCCCTATTAAAACAAGAATAAGTATACTACTTAATTTAAAAGTTAGGTCAGTATTTTTAGAAGTATTTATATATGTATTTTCTTCAATTTCAAAGATACCATGAAATGTAATTATTATAAAACAAGATAAAACAATTAATTTTATATTAAAAGGCAATTTCACATAATTTCGGATTATTTCCATTATAATCTATTACAATATTTTAAATCAAAATTATCTTTTTCTTCGTGAACTAAAAAGGCTATCTCTAAGGTCTTTATGACTAAGATATTTAAATGCATAAAACAAACCTATAGCACCGTATATTGTATAACCATATTTCAATATTTTATTATTTTCTTGTTTAAATAAAGCATAGGAGTTTACCGTTCCTATCAAAACTAGGATTAGTATACTAATTAATTTTAAATCTAGTTCATTCTGTTTATGAGTGTCAATCTTTTCATTTTTTTCAATTTCAAAGATACCATGTAATGTAATTATTATAAAACAAGATAAAACAATTAATTTGATACTAAAAGGTAACTTCATATAATTTGAAATCATTTCCATAACTTCTTTTTTTTGTCGTGTATTCCTTTGTTTATAAGTTTCTATTTTAAAAACCCCCAATTTATAATTAAAATACATTAATACACTAATAATTAAAATAGGTATACCGTGATACTTCCACAATTCTTCAATATTCATATAATCTATAACAAGATTAGTTTTTTCTTAAAATTTTCCACATAAAACTTTCACATTCTTTAAAGTCTTTTCCATGATCATCCTCTCTCCACGTAACATGATTAGCTAATGTATGAGAAAGTTCGTGAATTAGTAATTTAAGAAATTTAGTACAACTTTCTACTGTCCCATTAGAGTTTCTAATAGTTAACATAACTACTCTATAAGATGGCCTTAGATTTTTGTCTTTACCTATAGGAGGTTTTTTAGTTTTGTGTACATTCTTAGGTTTATTCAAACCATAGAATCCCGCATTCTTCAAAGGCATTTCAAAAAAACGATGCTGAGTTTCTATAAAGTGTTTCATGTGTTTTTTAAATTTTCCACCACGACCCTTTTTTAATTCTTCACGCATTGTGTTCTTTAATCTTAATTCTACTTTCTTAGCATCATGTAATCTATCCACTGTTTTTTTCTCATTGGGTATGTCTCTATTGACTACAAAGGTGTATCCTCCTTTCCTTACTCTTTTACCATTTTCGTCAAGATCCCAAAAAGGCTTTTTTGAACCAAAACCACTGAATAACATTAATAGTACACAAGAAAATTATTTTTTTCTTTTTCTTTTTTTCTTACGTTTCTTTTTAACTTTACGCTTTTTCTTAACCTTGCGTTTCTTTTTAACCTTACGCTTTTTCTTAACCTTGTGTTTCTTTTTACCGAATAATCTTGCTCTTGTAGAAATTTCATAATCCATTTCTGTATCGTATATAAATCTTAATTCTTTTATACCTCTAGGATATTTTAAGTGACTCACTAGGAAATCTTTGAATTGTCTAATATTTTGAAAAGTATGTCTAAATTTAATTTTGTACAACTCAATAGTACCATTTTCTCTCTTGAATTTTTCTGCTCTATCGATTAGATATGAAATTTGTGGTCCCATTCCTTTCATATAATTAATTCCAGGAATAAAAAATGCCTCTTTATCTCTAATATTTCCTATTACACTATCGATAAGTCTTTTAATATTATCTTTTTTAAGAGATGGCTTTTTTAAATTAATTTCAGATTTTATAATTGTTCTGAATAATTCTCCTTTACCTTCATTAAGATAAAATTCTACACCTTTTGATATATCTATTTTTAGAGTTTCAATGTTTGGTTTAACAAACTTATTCATGTAATCTCCTGTTTCATCTTTATTACCACTTATATGTACAAGTTGAACTTGTTTTAAAATACACAACCCAATATCTATATTAGTAATGTCTTTAGATTTTTTATAATTTTCCAAATCTTTTTTAAGATTATTATTATTATCTACTTTATTTTTCAAAATTTCAAAATTTTTTAACCCATTTTTATTCAAATCTTGTACAGTTTTTAGGTATTTTATATTATTTTCTTCTAAATACATTCTAGCTAAGGATTTTTTAATAACATTTAATACTATATCTTTAATAGTAATATCATTAATATCATCCAATAATTTATAGTCTTTAATTACTTGTATTAAGATTTTTACAATCTGATAAGGTGTTTTTTCATCATAATGAATTAAATCTTCTACTATTTTTTCAATATCCTTTATGACTTTCTTTTTTTCTCGTAAAATATTTTTATAAGAGTCAAATTTCGAACCTTTTTTTACAATTATATCATCACCCATAATTATACCTTCTTTTAATAAAGCTAAATCTTGTACATTAAATTTTTTATATTCTTTCAAAACATTGAAAGGTACATTTGAATATTCTCTTAATATATTCTTTTTCATATCTTCAAAAATTACCATGTTATCATTTAATATTTTATCACTATACCTTAATCCGTTACCAATCCCACTATCTTTATTCAGTACTAGTGCTAGTATTTTATTTATTCTGTCTTTTACATCATTTAAAAAAATTTCTTGATCTTCATATAATTCTGTAACTGAATTTTTTACTTTTTTTAAAAATTTTCTATCTTCATCTTTAAGATCAATATTATTATTCATTTTTTCTTTAATGTGATCTATAGACTTTCTGTATTTTATTATTTTAATTTGATTCTTATTTTGTTTAGCGTCAAAACTTTTCATAAGAGGAATTAATACATTTTTACATAATTCTCTGAAAATTTGAACCTGAACTAATTTTGTACAAAAATAAATATTCAGTTCTACATCTGTTATAATACTTTTTTCTACATCTGTTATAATACTTTTCCTAGAACTTCCACTTAAATTCCAAAGTCTTATGTATTCTTTTTCATATCCTGAAAGTTCAGGTTTATGAATATTAACTAATTTTTCAATATTTTTTTTATAACTGTATTTTACCATTTTAGAATCATTTTCATCTTCTGTAAATAATTTAAATTTGTGGTCTAATTCTATTATTCTATCATTTATATGAATTTTTTTACCATCTTTATCCTTAATTCTCCACCTTCTTCCGGTTCCGTCCCATTCTTTTCTTGTAGAAATAAATCCAGGGGCATTTGTTCTTTTATTTTTTAATTTCAAATCCATCAATTTATTATTATTTTTGTAAAGATTAACTAATTTTTCAATATTTTGTTTATAATCGTATTTGTTTATAACATGGTATTTGGTATACGTGTATTTTTTTTCATTTTCTGATAACAAATTTTTATTAATTTCTGATAATAAAGCTTGAATTGGTTCATAATACTTCATATTAGATGCTGTACGATAAAGTCTTTCATATTTACTTCTTAATTCCCTTAGTCGAATAGCAAATTTATTATACAATTTTACTTCTTCTAGGTTTTTATTTATTTTTGGTGATTCTGTTTTTCTACGGACTCGTTGTATTTTATAACTATTACGCAATCTTATTAGATTCAGTTTGTCTTTTTTAAAATTTTCATTTATAATATCTTTCATTTGTTCTATATTTATAGATTTATTTTGTATAACTTCAATCATAGGGTTTTCTAAATTACCATCAGATAATGTTATTACTTTATCTTCGCAATATTCAATAAGTCTAGTGATTTTAGAAGTCGTGCTTTTGTTAAATTCTGTTTTTTTTCCTACAATACATAAATCCATTCTAACTCCACTTTTTGGAACGTTTTTAATTTCTTCTTCATATTCTATGAAATAACTAAGAGTCTTCTTATTAATATTCTCTTGTAAATAATACAAAATTTTTAATACAATCAATAGTCTTTTTTGTTTTATAAAATTATCAATACGTGGATTATTCATCATAAACTGTACGCGACAAAATAAAAAACTTATTAATTCATAACGTTCAAAATTAAATTGAAAAGTTTGCTTTTCTGTTACCCAGTTGACTATATACCCTTTCCTTTTCATATATCCTGCATTTACACGCCTAGCTGGTAAAGCCTTTATTCTTTCTTTTCTCAAATCATCAATGTATAAAGAATCTCTAATGAAATAATCAGTATCTTTTATTAAACCTTCTGTTTTTTTATTCGCAGGGAACGTGTCGAAATATTTGTCAAACCAGTCTTTAGCCTTTTCTCCTTTTGGAATTCTAAAAGCTATAGTCACTAATACTCCTCCTTCTTTTACTTCAGTTAATAAATGTTTTCTTATATAATCCCAATCTTCCCAGGTCATGTCTGTAGGTTTTTCTTTTATTCTTAAAAATGTAATTCCTCTTCTTGGTTTGTTTTTAACTTCGTTAAATAAAGCTTTTTGTTGTTTAATGTAATCCTTTTCATACTTTTCATATGTTTCATGTTTATCTTTTAAATACTTATTGTAATAATTACGACTTCTTCTATTTTTATTTTTTTCTAAAATTGTACTAAAATTGTACCTAGAACTTTTAATAGGTACTACTTTTTCCAATAAAAATTCTTTAACGTCTTTACTACACTTACTCTTGTTTAATTCTGTTTTCAAATCTTTAAGAACCTTTTCTTTATCTTCTTCATAAAATCCAGTAGGTAATTCTTTTTGAAAACTTTTTATTATATCTTCAACATCTTTTCCGACTACTTCATTAATATGACTTTTTGAATCATTACTAAATTCTTCAATATCAAACTTATTATAATTAATTGTATCAGATATTTTTTTAATCATCATTTCATCCAGTAACAATTTTCTTTCTATTAATTTAACTTGTTCCGGGGTTAAATTATCTTTTCCTTCTATAGTTTTTTTAGGAAGTTTAAAATTTAGTACTGTATTATAAGAAGGTAATCTTGTATCAAAGAAAAGACCTTTTTTTTTATCATATTTCATAACTTCAGATTTAGTTAAAGGTTTTCCATCTTCATCATTAGTATGAATCCACTTGAAATATTTTTTATTTTTTTTAATTCTAGCTTCATCTCTCATAGATTGTAGAGAACTTAATTGAGAAATATAACCAATTCTATTAGGAATTATTATATCTTGTTGTTTCTTTATTGTTTCAATTATTTCTTTCTGAAATTTATCAATTTCTTTTTTATTTTTTAAAGCTTTTTTTTCATCAAAGTGCCCATTAGTTAAGCTTAAGTTTTTTATATTTGATATAAAACCATGTCTTTCTTGTTCTAATAAATTATAAACACTTTTTTTCTTTGAAAAATTTTCATATGCGCAATCTTTTATTTTTTCTTCATACTCTTTTTTATCTCTAGTTTTTATTCCTATTTCTTTTAAATATTCCTTTATTTTTTCCTTACTATCCATTTCTTCGTAAATTTGTTTAATATCATGTTCAGTTAATTTTTCTAGTATAGTTTCATTAATATAATTTTCAGGTTTGATATTTTTTGGTAATTTACTCATTGAAAAATAAAATAATTTAAGTTGATTAACTCTATCTAGTAATATTTTATGTCTAATATATCTTTGTCTCCAAGGTTCTATATAACCATCTATTATTTGAATTTTTACCTTATGATTAGGGATAGGGGTTTTCTTATCATCTTTTTCTTTTCTAAAATAATGTTTAGAAATTTTATTTACTTTAGTATTTTTTAAAAGATCTTTATACAAACCTTTAATAAACTTTTGTTTACCTTCTTTTATTTCATTATATGCTTTTTCGTTATTTTCTACGGATTTCAATGCATCTTCTTTGTATATCCAACCTATTACAGGTTGGTAAATTTTACTTTCTTTTTCTTTTTTTTCACCTTTCATTTTAAACCTAGTAAATTCATAAGATTTATCTTCGAATTGATTACTAGGGGGGTAATCAAGATACTGATTAAAAAGAACATGTTCAAACACAACTTTGTATATGTTTTTAATATATAAACTAGTCTTTTCTAATAAAATATCAATTTTATCATCAGGATAAAAACTACTTATAAAAGATATAACATTATCATATATAATTCTTCTATACTTTTTATCAACTCTAATTATACTATCTCTATGTTCGGTTAATTTACAATTTCCCATTATGCTAAAAAAACTTTCTTTAGAAGAAGTTTTTAAAAAATTTAAATTTTCTAATAAATTGTATCTTTTATATACATTATCATTGTATTCGTCACTAGTCTTTTCCACATCATGTGATTTGTATTTACTAAAAACAGAATTATGTAATTTTAAACCTTTATTTATAGGTTTAAGTAAAAAATCTTCTTCTATTTCTTTTATAGACATATCAGAAAAATTTACAACTTGAGTTTGTCTTTTTTTTTCATTTTTATCAAAAATATTAGATAAGTAGTATTTATGTTTTTTTATAATCTTTTCTGTACTGAAGTTACTAAATGTTTCTAAAGTACGTTTAAATTTTTCAAATTCTTGTTTTTCTTTTTCAAAGTATTCTTCTACTTCATTAATTTTAATATTTATTGTTGTTATTTCTGTATTTAATCTTTTTATTTTATCTTTAATGTCTTTTTTTAAATCAGGAGTTTTTAATTCCCCATAGTCTCTGTTTGATTCTTTAATCAAACCTTTTATTATTTCAATTTTTTTTCCCTCCTCTCTTATTTTTTTTTTTGTTTTATTTTCAAGTTTTTTAAATACTACTTTATTAGTTATTTCTAGGAAATTTAATTTTTCTTTCCAAGCATGAACGTATAAATTAAAACTAGAATCTGCTTTTAATCCACTTTCAAACTGAACTATAAGTTCTTCTAAATTTTCAGAAAGTTCTTCCATAATATTAACATTTTGGTCATGTGACCTGTCACCTAAGTATTCGTCACTAATTTCTGTTTCATATTTTTTACTAGCTTCAATTCTATCAATCTGATCTCCCACATCTCCTCCTAGTCCAGTGTTATCTGTATTTCCTTGATATTCTACACCCATATTCATTGGATCTTCGTCTTCTGATTCTGTATTATAACCAAATAATTCTTCTGAATCGTATTCATCTTTATTTTCATCATATGCCACTATTGCTGAACCAAATTTTCTTTTTCTTCTTTTTACCATTATTAAAAATAAACAAGATATTTTTTACAAAAATATTATCTTGATTATTATTAATGAAAACAAAAAAACCTTTGGATAACATTATTATATTTATTTCTCCAACGTGCGTTCATTGTCATAATCTGATTAAAAGTCTTCCGTTGGATGTTTTTGAAAAAATGAAAATTGTAAATTCAACAAAAGTATCAAAACGCGTTCAAGAAAAAATCCCACATGTTCCTTATATCGTTGATAAAAACGGAAAACCTTTAAAAGTTAAAGGAAAGATAACTTATGAAAAGCTCATGAGATTTTCAAATAGTTTCGGAGAAAATATAGAAAAATATAAAAAAGTTCCCACTCCAAGACCTCAAGGTAGTATCCGTATGAAAAGACCATTTGGACCATCAGATAATAAATCTTTAAAAAATAATTTTGGAAGACCTGCTAGTGTAGGTGTAAATCAAAAAATTTTAAAATGCAGAAAGTTTGGAAGACCTGCAAGTATTAAAGAAAGTAAAGCATTGTTACGACCTTGTAAAAGGAAATTTGGAAGACCTGCAAGTATTAAAGAGAGTAAAGTATTATTAAGACCTTGTAAAAGAAAATTCGGAAAGAATCTTCATCAAATAAGTAAGTCAATGAGACCTTGTAAAAGAAAGTTTGGAAAGCCTTCACTAGGTAAAATTATGTCAAAGAATGATGTAGGTTACCGTAAGCCAATTATAAAACCAGGAGATACTATTTCTATAAGCACTAAAGGAGGTAAAATAAAAGTTAAAAAAGAATCATAAATATTTTCTACATACTGCTGTATACATATCATCAGCACCCACGAGTTCTTGCTCTTTACTATCTACTATTCTCTTAGTAAATGGAGCAAGGGTCCCGTCTTTGGATATTGTACAATAACTTTTAAGATGAGTAATTGTATCACAAAAAGGTAATAATTCTAATATATGTCCAAATGGTTTTTGTTCAAAATCTCCTATTAAACCTGCTACTACTACTATAAAACCATCATTAACTTTTTGTTTAACGAAAGGTACAAGATCTTCAAAAAACTGAGCTTCGTCAATACCTATAACATTATGATGATATGCCATTCTTGGTTTTTGTATATTTAGAAAATTAATAGTATTTTTTTCAGAACTCTTAGTCAGAAATTCAGTTTTAACTGCGTCTAATGTTTCTTTAGTGTGAGTCATAATAACATTATTTACATTCCTAGTATCTTTACTAGAGTTTATAACTAGTACATTCTTACCTATAGCACTATATCTTCTAAGTCTTTTTATTAATTCAGTAGTTTTACCAGAAAACATTGGGCCTATTATAATATGAAGCTGTCCTATTAAAGGTTCTTGTGTATTCATATTATGATATGTCCATTTTCTTTTATACCGATTCTACTTTAAATCCTCTTAATTGAACTGTTTTATAATTTTTAGGAAGTATAGGTGCATGTGATACTTCAGGTAAAAATTTATCTGAATATTCTTCTAATTCTCCATTAAGACTTTCAGGAACACCTCCTTTAATAGCGTAGTTTTGACCTTCTTCATAAAAACCATATTTGTTAAATGTGATGTCTTCTACAGTATCTCCATATAACCAATGTGGAGGATTACCAGGTTCTTCTACACTACTTGAGTCAATTGATTTATTAATACCTACACCTACCACGTCAGTTTTAACATCGTATGTTCCTAATACTGCACTCATGACATGATAAACATCTTCAAGTTTTAAAATTTCAACGATTATGTCATTACTTGAATAACGATGATTATTAAAGAGAGAAAAATTAATGACGTACCTAATTTCTTTTGGAAATTTCTTTCCTTCAATCTTTTTATCAGAAAAAGAATAGACTTTTTGATTGAGGTAACTAAAATGTTCTCCATCCCATGTATCTTCTAGAGCATATTTTTCATTATTAGGATTTTCTCTATAAGCTTCATTAATTCTGGACATGATGAATTTCATAAGATTTTCTTCATCATTAGTTTGTAAAAATCTCATAGGATGTTTAAACTCAGAATAATCAAATTCAATTGGTTTTGTAATTCTGATTAGAATATCTTTTATTACATTTTCGTATTCATTGTATTGAATGATAGGTCTCATTCCGTAATAAGTAGCAGAAGTTATAGCAGAACACTCAACTGCCCTTTTACTATTATTCCTTTTAATAACTCTAGGTGGTCTGTTTATTGTTTTTTTAGATTTATCTTCAGGTATACTAGGTATAATAGCATCAGGTACGTCTGAAAAATTATCAGTATTGTATAATTTAAACATTATTACAGATAATACAAATATGAACATGAAGTTAACTTGGCTTGTATTCATTATTAATTAGCAAGAAAATTTATTTGGATTTTATTCGTTATTTTATTTAAAAAAATGTATTTATAATGATAAATGGCAAATGTTAGTGGAGCAAAAGTAAGTGCACCTCATACTCTTTTTTATTCAAAAAGATGTCCTCATTCAAAAAATTTCATGGAGAAACTTCAAAAATATCCTGATATTGGAGTATTATTTGAGAAATACGCAATAGAAGAAATTAATCAAATTCCTCAAGGTTTACAAGAAGTTCCATCAATGATAGAAAATGGTAAAAATTTAATACAAGGAAAACAAGCATTCCAATGGTTAAAGAAAAAAATGCAAAATAATCTAGATGGAGCTCAGGGCCTTAGTCAAATAAGCGGAGCAGGTAGTCTTGATTATGCATCTTTAGATGGTAATTTTATGTCAGGAGGAAATAGTTTTAGTGGTATAAATGATAGAGACGGTAGTGATTTTGACAAGGCTTTATTTGATGAAAAAACAGGACTACAAAAAGGTCAAAGAACAAGAACTATGGAAAGTTACAGTTCAGATAGAGAAAGAGGAGTTCAAATTCCTAAACCAGACAATATGGCTAGAAATGTACCTAGTTTAGGTTAAACTCGGTAAATATTGATATTTAAAATCAGAAGTATTTTTAATGAATAAAAACCCTTCTGGATTTAAAGAGGGTATAAGTTGTGCTAATGTTGATTGGGGATTTGCTGCATTAGAAGAATCTGAAAGTGAAGATGATGAAATATTAGAAAACACTCTTCCTCAAGATAAAATTAAAAAAAATATTAATGATGAATTTGAAAAAAGGGTTTTAACTTTCAAAGAATCTTTAATGGTTAACATAAAACATGAATGCTTATATTGTAAATTAGATGGAAAGATAGCAAAACATGTTTTTTTAAGAAAAGAAAAATCTAAATTTATGCACGATATGCATGGTAGACCAGTTATTATAGTTTTTCCAAATAAACACTACAAAACGATACATGAAACAGGAGAAGATTTACAATTAATATTACAAGAAATCAAACATTTTTGTGAAGAATGGAAACTTCAAGATTATTCAGTGACTTATAATATGGGAGGATGGAAATCTCATGAACATTTTCATTTTAAAATAAAAACTAAAGAAAATGTCATTAAAAGACTCAGAAGTAATCACTTTAAATTTCTTAAAAAAAATAAAAGATACAATAATGCGGATTATATAAAAAAATAATCTGATAATATTTATTATAATATGTCTTCACCACAACCTAACATTCTTCAATTAGCTCATCAAATGGCTGACGAAATGACAAAAGATGATTCAGTTGATCTTCAAAATATGGACATGGAATCTATGATTTCTCATGTTACAAAAAATGTTATGGGAATGATGCAGAATGAAAATTTCATGAAATCTATGGAAGAAACTACTAAAGAACTTCAAAAACAACAACAACAACAACCAGTTGTAGAAGTTGAAGAAGATGAAGAATTAAATGAAGAAGAAGATGATTATGACACGCTTAACCCAAGAACAAAAGATCTTAATTTTAATTTAAATGTTTCTTTAAAAGATTTATACACTGGTAAAAAGAAAAAGATATCAGTTAGAAGAAAAAGAATGAAAAAAACTTCTAATGGATACAAATTAGTAGAAGAAAAAAAGAAAATTGCAGTTGTAATCCAACCAGGTATGAGAGATCAACAAGTATTAAGATATAATAAAGAAGCAGATGAAATACCAGGTCATGAACCAGGTGATATCGTTATTACTCTTTGTGAAGATGAACATGAAATGTTTGAAAGAGATGGAAATGATATTTTTATGTTAAAAAATATTTCTCTTTCTGAATCATTTAGTCTAGATTGGTCATTTAAACATCTTGACGGTCATGTTGTCCACTTAACAAATAATTCTTTAGAAGGAAGTAAACCTTTACATTTAGATGATGGTTTAAGAAAAATAGAAGGAGAAGGTATGCCTATTTTCGACAAAGATAGAGAAGAAACTGTATACGGTGATCTTTATGTTCAATTCAGAGTAGTATTACCAGAAACACTTACTAAAGAACAACATGATGTTTTAAAAGAAATTTGTCATCCTCTACTTGAATCAATTGAAATAGGAAAAGATGACAAAGTTGTTAAAAAAGGTTTAAAAGAAGTTTCTGAAGAAGAAAGATTAGCATTCGGAGATGAACTTACTGATGATGAAGATGAAAGTGATTATTCTGATTTATCAGATGAAGACAGTGAAGAAGATGAAGAAGAAGAAGAAGAAGAAGAAGGTGAAGAAATTGATGAAGGTGATGTTTCATTAGAAGACATAGAAGAAGAAGAAGATTGAACCATCCTGAGTATTTGCATATAAGAAAGAATAAAAGGCATAATTTTTCTTTGAAGTTCATCATTTGAAAGATCTTCTTTTAATATAGATTCTAAGATAATAGAATTTTCATAATCAGATGGAAATCCCATTGTTTTTTTTTCAATAAATTTAACAGCTACTGAAAATTCATATAACCAACTTTCAATCTCCGGTAGATTTTCAATATTCATTTGTTCTTCTATTCCTGTAATTATGTTTTCTATATTTTTATTAATAATTTCTTGTTTTTTTCGAAGTATTCCTATAATATCTTTTTTTACTTGCATTTAATAATAAAAAGTATACTAATAAGGTTAAAAAAACGTATTCATATATTACTAATTAATAATGAACTCATTGAAGATGTTTTTTATTAATAAAAAATATGGTATTGTTGTTGTTATAGCAATAATAGCAGCTTTTATACTGAAGGACAAAGTAAATTTTACAGACATAGTTATTAAAGAAAGTAAGATAGAAATAACAAAAAATAGAATGTTAAATGTATTTTCAAATGACGTACATAAAATTATACTTGAAAATATAGAAAATGATAAGCCTTTAAATTATATTCAAAATTATGAACTAGAATATCATGAAGGATTACCTGAAAAATTAGAATTAGGTACACTTATTTATTTTCCTGTCAAAAACTCAGAATTTGTATATTTTAAAGAATCTAATGAAAAGTGTTACTATCCTACTGAAAACAGTCTTATTATTATTGAAAAACCCCTAGAAATAATTTCAGATGATAATTTAACTAATTTTAAAGTAATTATAGGAAAAAATAATATACATATATAGTAATGAGTAATTTTACAGATCCTTTTGATTTCATTCAAGATCAAAAATGGGTAACTTTAACAGCTATAGGGAGTGTATTCACATTTACTTTTATTAATAAAATTAAAGAATACATTCTTTTCCCTACTCTTAACTACGTTGTTCCTAAAAAAGCATTTGAAAAATTATCAATAGTACTAGAGGATAATGAAAAAGAAGATACAACTTTACATATAGGTAAATTAATAAGAGAACTTATACTTTGGGCATTCATTATAACTTTTATTTACTTTATAGCTAAGAGGTCTAAATGGCCTATCCTTAGAAAAGGTCAAAAATTAACAGTACTTGAAAAATAAATAATCTTTTCCCGTTGATTCTAGAATCAATAGTAAAATATTATTATAAACTTACTTCTTACCTAAAAGTATACGAAGTGTTTTGTGCTGTTTTCTTCTTTTTTTTAATGTTTTTTTTAATTTTTTATTTTGTTTTTTAATTTTCTTATTAATCAATTTTACTTTTTTAGTTATTTGGGATATTAAAACTTTTTCTGACTTGTAGACTCTTTTACCATTCCTTTTAATAGTCATCTTAATATCATATTTTTTACAATACTTCTTAATTTTTGCTGAAATCTTCTTCTTAACTTTTTTCTTTTTCTTCTTAACCTTTCTACCTGCCTTACTCTTTCTTTTAAAAACCTTTCTTTTAGAAACCTTTCTTTTCTTTTTCAATGCTTTTAATTTTTTTGCCAATTGCTTCTTTAAAAGTTTTTCACTCTTTGGTACTCTTTTCTTTCCTCTCTTAAGGGTTAAACGGATACCATGTTTTTTACACCTTTTCTTTAAAGTCAATGAAACTTTCTTTACCTTACTCTTTCTTTTCTTTTTCTTTTTACCAGCCTTACTCTTTCTAACAGTTTTCTTCTTCTTTCTTTTTTTCTTCTTTTTACGCTTACGTCTTTTCCTTTTACCGAATTCTGTTTTTGGTTCTTCTTTTGGTGCTTC
>CERS01045866.1_pt1 | contig 19970 bp, 11 predicted proteins | sample 356251 | NCBI WGS metagenome assembly CERS01 (sample SAMEA2621020, study PRJEB7988) | marine metagenome | isolation source: saline water (ENVO:00002010), including
TTTATGACTTTACCTTCAGATAATTTAGGAACAAAAGGTTTAGTATTTTCCCAATTGGCATTTTTCAAATCATTTTCCAAATAATCAATACTGCTTCCAGTTTGTCCATCAGCTTCTAGTATCTCTCTTTTTTTACAACAGGTATACAATAAATTTAACATTAATATTCTAAATATAATTCTAAATATATAAGTGTTATTAATTCTGTTCTGCCGTGCACGGCGACGTGCAGACATATAATCACATTTTAAAATTACCAACGATACCCTCCGCTTCTCTTGAAGCGTTCACGACACAACCAGTTCACAACCACCAATAGACACATTGTGATGCCCCCGCGTTTTAGTTACTACCAAACCGTAATGTTGATACGCATTCTCATTTGTTATACTAAATTCAGTTCCATTTAATGTAATAGCAGGAACAGACGTTTCATGATGAATTTCAGTCCATATAGAATCATCTGAAGAAGCATATAATTTAAACTCATCTATTTCAGATGGTTGGCAGAACAGTTGGAATTCAGAGATTTTAACATCATGTGCACCCCAGTTTTTAGTAATAACTAACGCAAATGATTGATATGCGGTTGTTGTAGTGTGATTAAAGCGTGTGCCACCAGTATTTACATCTCCACTGACATAGTCATCGACAGGCGTAGTTAGTGTTTCGGAAGTTAAAAATACCCAAGAACTGCTACTGGATTCCATTCCATATAATGTAAATTGTTTTGGAGAATTTTCGTAGTTAGCGGCGGTCACAAACTCGTTCGACACGTCGTAGCGTGTTAATTTATAGCCAGTCAGCTTGCGTTTATCTGGTAGAGTTATAATTAAGTATTCACCAGAAGATATACTATTGCCTTCACTATCCGGTGATGTTGATAACTTCTTGTCGCCAACATAAGATCCGTTTGACTCATCATAAACATTGCTAGCCGATTGCCATTGGTCAGCATCAGGGGTCGTCAAATTGTTAAAAGCTTTCCATGCATTATAATCAGAAGAATGTTCAGATGAAGCACTAACTTCATATCCGCCGTTTTTGTAATTCATGATACTTATAATCGGTTCTTTGTATTCTATAACACTCTTCAAACGAATACGATTGGCTATTATTGGAGTGTTGAGATATATTTTTAGATATTCTCCATTTTCTGTTGTGTCACCAAGTTTGTTGGTTGGAGTACCATTATATTCAATCTCTGCGTTCCATATTGGTCCGCCATAATATACCATTTCTGTTAGATATGTATAATTATCGTAATTGGTATTGCTTGTATCTTGAACTATCATTCGGTAATATTTATAAGAACCAGGATATGCAATAGTATATAAATTTGAATATTGTAAACCTTCTGTTTCTGCATCCAGAACCAGATCACTTCCAAAAACAGTTGTAACTTCTGCATCCGTACATACTTCATCGAATGTTTGGTCTGTCTGCGTATCAATTGTTGTCCAATTACTACTATAATCGTAATGATTTGCAGCTAGATAGGAAACAATCTCCGCATATGACATTTCTTGGAACACAATGTCGAATTGCTTGTAGTCGTAATTCATGTGCCCGTAATTCGCCGGGGAAGTTGAGTGGTAAGACTGGTTTGTGCCGTTAATTCCGAGATAAAAATTCGTATCCCAAGTAATATAACCATAGTCGTCGGCGGAAGACAGCTCGTTTTCTTCAAATAAGACAGTCGGTGTCCCGGTTGACATGTCGTAACATCTCAAAGTGAAACCGTAGTTTGCACCGTTCGTAAATACGTAAACGTAATCTTTTTCCTCCTCCATGAGCAAGTAACCAGAGGTAGTCGCCGAAGCGTGATTTTCAGTCCACGTCGAAAGATCTCGCATAATGTGGGTGGAAATATTTGAACCGGCAATTCTAACTTGGAGGATTTGACCGTCCGCCGCCGAGGGGCTATTACATTCCCGTTCCAGACAAAAAAGAACACGGTTCGAGCCTTCGGGGTGGGTTGTTGCGTTATATTCCTCCCTACATTTATTTGGATCCCCTTCGGGGATTCTCACCCTAAGAAAGAAAGAAGCACCGTTGTTCAAACTTTGTCCATCTTCAACTGTGATAAAAGAATATTCTTGACTCATGTCTCTTTGCTCCCCATTTACGGTATTTGCATTGCATCTTAACATTTGTTGGGGACCCGGCAAGATATCTTCACCGTACGAAATATCAGCGGAAATAGATGACGTGGGAAGTTCTGTTATTTCATTTGAACCCTGTATTATCCAGTCTCTAGGCATCGCTTTAGATCTTGTTCCAAATGCATCGTCGCTTCCACCCAAAGGCCAAATACGATATGAAGTAACAACGCGTGATGTGTTCAATTCAATTCCCAATATTGCCCCGAGCAACGGCAAGCCTTGCACTGGATTTGAGATATCTGACCCCCAATAAGATGGACCGGTGCCGTCAGGTGAACTGCCTATCATAGATCCATTGAAAACATTAGCCTGATTAGAACCAGTTCCTATATAGCTAACAATATTTGAAGTTCCCGCGAAACCACCCGCAATTGCCTCTTCAGCAGAATAAGCATTTGATTTACTTACCCATCCAGTAGTAGTATTCTCGTCAAACGCATAATATGCTGGGAAATTATTGACAATCACATCAAACGAGGCATTTTTTATAAAAGTGTAGTCGTGACCTCCAGATTCAGTGTAACTATTATATACATTAATAAGGTCTGTTGCAGATGCAAGAGTTGAGATTGAAGATGAATAATGATATTTAGCCAGATAGGACACAATCTCCGTAGATGACATTTCTTGGAACACAATGTCGAATTGCTTGTAGTCGTAATTCATGTGCCCAAAATTCGCCGGGTTTGTTGAGTGGTAAGACTGGTTTGTGCCGTTAATTCCGACATAAAAATTGCTTTCCCAATTAATGTAGCCGTATGTATGATCACCGGAATCAGATCCTGTTGTCCCGTCTCCCATCATTGCTTCAAATAAGACCGTTGGTGTCCCGCTTGACATGTCGTAGCATGTCAAAGTGGAGCCGTAGGTTGCGCCGTTCGTATATACAAAAACGTAATCATTTTCCTCAATCATGTTTAAGTAACTATTATAGATGTAATAGATGCCAGATTGATTAGTCGAAAATGTTGACTGTTCTTTTGTAACTGTCCATTGTATTTTATCATTACTTATTCTAACCTGAACAATTTGACCTTCAGAGCCAACGGCGGCATTGCATTGCGTTTCCAGACAAAAAAGAAAACGGTGGTTGCCTTCGGGGTGACCGCTCGTTGCAGTTAATTCCTCCCTACATTTATTTGGATCCCCTTCGGGGATTCTCACCCTAAGAAAGAAAGAAGCACCGTTTTTCAAACTTTTTCCATCTTCAACTGTGATATAAGAATATTCTTGACTCATGTCTCTTTGCTCCCCATTTACGGTATTCCCAGTGCATCTTAACATTTGTTGAGGACCTGGCAAGATAGCTTCATCGTACGAAATATCAGCGAACCGGGGCACATATCGTTCTGGATAAGTCACACTCGAAGCAAGTGTACCAGCAGGTGTAATCTTTATCATCCTCAAATTAGCACCATCTTCTGCAGCAACAATTACATTACCATCAGATTGATCGAATGCCCAATATTTGAGTGCAATCGGATTACCGTTATTAACTTCAGAACCACCCATTTCACCAATATTACTAAGTTCGCCACTTCCAAAAAGGGTATTAGTAAATAAATTAGAAGTGGTTGATGCAGATACTGCATAACTACCTGTTGTATCTTCAGTCATGGGAATATCTGGATATAAAGCTTGTGGCTCAGGTTCTGGTTCTGGAGAAAGTGCTTCTGGCTGTGGTTCAGGCTCTGGCTCAGGTTCTGGATAAAGTGCGAGGGGCTCAGGTTGTGGCTCTGGCTCAGGTTCTGGTTCTGGATAAAGTGCTTCTGGTTCAGGTTGTGGTTCAGGCTGTGGTTCAGGCTCGGGTTCTGGCTCAGGCTCTCCAACACCCCACATATATTCTAAAATAAATCGTGTAACATAATTAGAATCAGCAATACCAGATGCTAATTCCAAACCCGCATCAATTGGTGATTCAGTTGTGGTTCTAAAAGCAGTTAAGTTATCAACACTAATTTTATAAATACCCGAATCATGATCTCCTTGTATAAATGATGTACTTACTGCATACATTACCATAATTTTATCACTTTGATTAAATAGTACTGATTCTGTTTCATTTCCAGATGAATCTTGTTCAGTTCTTGTATTCCAATAAGAGACTTCGGAATCCATAATACTATGTCCTGATACATCCGTAAACCAATTTGTAATTGTTTGATTAAATACTGCTATTCCACTAACATCAAAATTTCCACTAACATCAAGTCCGACTGTTTTTAACTTAATATCATTAGGTACATTTGCTGTTGAATCATTATCAAAAAAAATTTGTGAATCTCTCTGTGCATCATTTGTAAAATCCAAAGCAGCTATTTCGCTATCTGATACATTAAAAATAATCGAAACCATTTTAGCAAAAAGTATACCTTTTATAGTGCTCTCAAAATCGACATTTGAATTTAAAATATTCTCATGCATTATTTTATTTGATTGGGTTAAACCATTGTCTGAAATTCCAGTGATTGTAGATATTCCAGAAACATCTTCGGCAAACTTTGTTTGATGTTGCGTGTTTGAGAATTTTAATCCCGAACATGATTTTATAAGTTGTTCATTATCTCTATCAACTATTATAGATAAATCAATTATATGCCCCGCATTAAGAATAGCAAAATCCGAATCAAGAAACTTAGATGTACCTGGTGATATATCAAGCTTTTCAAAATCAACTCTATCTAGATGAATTATTTTCGGATTTAAATAATTAGTTGTCATTATTTGTATGCGATAATTTTAATTAATGTGTTTTTTAAAAAGCAGAAACCGTAAAAATAAACGCACTTTAGGACTTTACACATCTAAATTTATAAAAAATATTAACTAATTTTTTATAATGTAATAATACTATGGATTTATTTTCTAAACTAATAAATGATGTGGAAGATGTGTGTGAAGGACATATAGAAAAGGGACAAATTATATCTAATTTAAAAAATGATGCTGTAAAAAATGCAATAATAGATGTAATTTCTGGTCAAAAGTCTTTGGAAGAATTAAAACAATACAAATTTCCAACGCTGTTAAATAAAAGCAACGGTATTCTTTATGCGCACGAATTAAGGAACTGCAATAAATATTTTTTAGTTGTTTGGAAAAATGACAAATTGGACGGTATCATAATGGAATATAATATAAACGCAACTGGAATTGTTGATCCCGAAACGGCAAAAAAAATAAGAAATAAAAAGGACAACGACGCGCCAAGCGCAACATAGGAGAACTAAAATGCGCACGTTAAAGTTTGGTCATACACATCATCTCCTATAACACCATGTTTTAGAAGTACATATTGTATACCATATTCTAAAACTTCCTTCTTAATTTGTGATAAAACCACAAAATTGAATTTTCTTGGATATAATGATGTATATAGACGAGTCCATATTGGAACTTGAACATCAAGTTTATCAAGATCAATTTTGGTAGCTACACTGAATTGACCAGCATCTTCTTCCGCAACTGCTAATTCTTCCACTTTAAAAAAGTATTTAACCTGTTGATATACAATTTGTATAATTTCATTCATTCTATATTCTTTACCTGGTTTCATAACTTTAATAGCCCCATCTATAACGCCAAGTGCTGCACCAACACCTCTACCATCAACAGACGTAACTATTAAAAAACTGGACTGTATGTTTTGTATACCACTATGTAAAAAATCACCCCTTGTTAAAAATTCTACTCTCGAAATACCACCACCAACTTCCTTCATCCTGAAATATGCCTCAAAATCTTCAATTCTTTGCCTTTGTTCATTTATAGTTTTGTTTAAGGCGATTGTTTTTATGTTAAGTGAGTTAATTAGAATAGCAGTTGTTTGGTATCGGGCAATTAATCTAACTAATTCTTTAATAAAAATTTCATCATTATCTATACCAATACAATTTTCCCAAGAAACAAAGTTTTCTGGTGTTATATAACTCACAAGACTCTTCAAAAAATCAGAACCGCGCTTTGTTCTATTTTTACACCATTTATATGCAGTACTAGCATCTATTCTCTTCTTTATTATGGCGTCATATACATCTGGATATTCATTCTTGAAATAATTTGCAAATTTCCAATTATGATAATAAATTGAGTCATTGTAAATCTCTCTCAAAAGTTTGAGTAATCTAAAAATAATAGACAATTTAAAATAAATTGCCCTCTTTTGTTCTGAGCTATAATTCTCATCATTTGTTTTTTTTAATAGATCAACAACAAGATATAATACAACTGTTATTTTTTTCAGTAAACCATTACAAAAAAGGGGATCTTGGTCGGAAGATAAATGGACATGTGATAACTGACGCGTTAATTGGGAGGCCAAAAACATTGTACTACTTAATTTAAATGGTTTTGGTATATTACAACTATTACAAGACATAACATTTATGATAGTGTTTACAATATAATATGACGCATTATATTTTGTGTATTTAATTTATAAGTTTTATTATTGGAATTAACAATGCTAAACAATGTATTAGAAGATACAATAGGGAATTTTATAGATCATACAATATATGAATTATATTGGAATAATTCATTATTTAGTAGTGAAGAATTTGATAAAATAATACAAGAAATACGTGACGACGGAGTTTGTGCCGATGTTATTACATTAAAAAAAAGACTATTTCGCGAAATATTAAGAAATCTTATAATTCTGTCACATTGTTCAACATATTCGGGTTCATTTAGAACACTTTATATAGTACCAATCCATGTATTGTATAATATGTATCAAAAACAAGTTATATTTAGTAGTATAGATTTTCTAATTAACGAAAAGAGTCAATTATCTTTTTTGAATAGTGTTATAAGTACAAGTGATTTCCCGAGTAAATATGATTCACGTGAAGAATTATTATATTTTGCTAAAGAATGTGCTAGTCTTTCAAAATTTGTTAGTGACAAAAATTGTAATCATTCCAGTACCATTATTACAGGAAGTGATTATGCTAATGTATCACATAATCATGTCGACTCAACTGGTGGAACAACTACGTCAAGTAGTGCTGCAAACACATATCCTTCATCCATTGATAAGATAATTGATACAATACAAAAATTATTAGAATCAGAAGACGGTGTTGATACATCTGAAAATGCTGCATTAATGAGTAAAATCGATTATGAGATGAATAATGTTAACAGTAATAGCACTTCATTTAATGATAAAGCATAGAAAAAATGAACATTCAATATTTTACTAAACACATAACATACTAATGAGCGCAGAACAATTTACATATTTATCAAACAAAAATCCGCACGAAAGAGACAATCATATTACATTTGATGAACCAACACATATTTATACAATTGATGGCGATTCTAACTATACATCTGTAACAACTTTTGTACATTCACACTTCGAACATTTCGATGCTGATAAAATTATTGATAAAATGATGAAATCATCCAAATGGGTACCGGGTCATAAATATTGGGGTAAAACACCTGAGGAAATAAAGGATGAATGGGAAATCAATAGAAATGAAGCATCTAATGCTGGGACAAAAATGCATCTGGATATCGAAAAGTTTTATAATAATATTTCAGTAGACAATGATTCTGAAGAGTTTTCATATTTTACGAACTTTCAAAATAGCTTTGCAAAAAGCCTTAAACCTTGGAGAACGGAAATGATGGTGTGGGATAAAGATTATAAATTGGCAGGATCAGTTGATATGTTATTTGAAAATAAAGATAACAATTTAGAAATTTATGATTGGAAGCGTTCTAAAGAAATTGTTGAATCACCTCGTTTTAACAAATGTGGAAACAAAGAGTGTATTGAACATATTCCCGACTCAAATTTTTGGCATTACTCACTCCAGTTAAACACATATAAACACCTAATAGAAAAAAATTATGGAAGAACCGTATCAGGCATGTATTTGGTATGTTTACATCCCAATAATAAAAATAAAAATTATAGAAGAATTAAAGTTTGTGACCTTACACAAGAAGTTAATGACTTGATGGCAATTCGTCTAAAATCTATTACTAATGACTATAGTTCGTCATCAGATGAAGAAGAGATACTATTAGAATAATTATCCTTGTTTGATTTATAAATATATTCAGATTCTTGATAGAATAATCCGTCAATATAATAGCGTGTTGTTTTATTGTTTCTTGAATGATTTTCACAACATTTAATATTTATAGCAAATGGTTTACAACAATCTTTGCAAATTGTATCTTTTATAACATTAAGGCCCATTTTTGTAAACATTACATCAGTAACCTTTGGTTTTTTAGGGCGATTTGGTTGTCCACGATAATGTTCATTGAATTGAATAATAAAATCATCGAACGGATATTTTTTACCTTTTCTTACTCGAAATCCTTTATTTTCAGAAATCATTCTATAAATATAGTTGTTATCCATTAACACATCGTCAATTCGTGAATCAAAATACGGTATACCCCATTCATGAAATGGTTTATTTCCATATTTATCAATAAGTTCTCTACGAGCTAATAGTATTTTGATCACAACTTTATTTAATTCTGTTCTAATACACTCTTCCTCAAGATTAGAACATAGCGCTGATTGTACTGGTCTAAATTGGAGATACGCAATTCGCCGAATAACCTCACCCGTATCTTGAACATCCTGAGTATATTGTGAACAGAATAACATTCTTTGTTCAACTTTATGTTGTTCCTCCTGTTTTTGGTTTTTAATTGGAATTGCAATTATTTCTCCTGAAACTGCTTTTTGAAAATCTGTTTTCCCAAACTGTTCAATCATATTAGACGGAGTATCCTGATCAATAATTACATCATGATCTATGAAAGCACTTTTACCAAATGTCTTTTCCTTGTAATTGATGGTCCCAACAATTTCAGGTGAGAATGTTGATAAAATTACACTTACAATTGTGGATTTACCAGTTCCACTGGCACCAAATAGATACGGAACCACCTTAATACTGTCATATCCAGTCGGAAAATGTAAAGAACCCATTAAACCATAGAAACATCTTTCCACCTCCTTGTTATTAGATAAATCAGGCTGATCTTTTACAATTTTATCGAAAATAGGACACTCAATGTCAGACCAGTTACTATCAAGCCAGTCAGAATCAAATGGTAGAGGGATAAATTTCTTTCCAATAAATGTATACTTCTTATTTGGATTATACTCATGAAAAGTATGCTCTTTTAATTTCAAATATCCATTACTGAATGCAATAATGTTTGAATCTCTCTTTAAAATTCGAATATCTGTATGAATTTCATCTAAATACTTTATAAGATTATTTTTTGATGTAGGCTTTTTGAAAGTTCTCTTTAATGGTGTTTCAGCATCCCTGAATAAATCATCCAAGAAATCAGCATATTTACTAATCTTTTCATATTCAATAACACACTCATCGCTTCTTCTCATCATAAAACCATCCTTTTTCATTAAGTCATTTTCTTTACAATAATCATCCAAATAATCTTGAACTTGGTCATAACCACAATCGTCACCACTACAAGATATTTCAAAATAAGTTTTTACTTGTTTCCATAACTGTGAATTATTTTTGGTATTAATCTTTTTTTCACCACATACATAACACTTCGCAGTGCAACTCGCTTTACCAATCGATATCCACGATTTAACCGCTGAATGTACTTTACAATTGTCTACTAAACATGTTTTATCCGACGGAATAAGTGCTACACATCTCGCAGACTCATAATTATTAGATTTCCAATCACCAGTTAAACCAAATTTATCATTCAGTGCACAACTAATGTTCTGATTAATTGATTCTTGTGACTTTTTTTGAACAACTTGGCCTTCTTTAGACACAATCTCTTCAACATTACCAGTATAATCAGTAATATTTGTGTTACTATTATAAACTATACACGATTTGTGGGCATAAGAACCTTGTCCAGCTAAAAGCTCAACATCTGCCCATTTTGTTTGACTACGAAGCTTATTATAACCGTAAAATCCAGTAATGAAATAATGCCTTTTCTTTTTAGAAACACTTTCAAAATAAGGAGTGTTCAATTCAGGATCAATATCTCCATCTACATCAACTTGATTCACATATCGAGTATCAACCCATATATATTCGTAATTATTAATTAACCTTTGTCTTTTCGATACCAACGTGTTATCTGACAAATCTTTATAATTTGGCATTTCATGAGTATCAGTGTATTGCTTTAATATTTTTTTATAAGTATTATTCCTTTTTCTTGAAATTTCGAGATTAATTGGCATCCATGCAATTTCTTTTTCATTTAGAAATTCAATAATGTTTTTTCCAACATCATTTGTCGAACTCATTGTCGAAAACATAGAATTCACAGCAACTATTGCATAAAAGTCTTTTGTTTTACATTCGTAAAACGTATTTCATTTTTTTGATAAATTTTTTTTAACTTTGAACACACCCATTTGCTTCAAAATCATCATTATCATGTTGCTTTGAATTTATTTCTTTGTGTAATTTAGAATCCATGTCAACCAATGTTCGATGTTTCTGCGAATGGTCATCAAAAGGTATAGCATGTTTTGGATCTGGAAGAATATTTTTTAGTATTTCTTTGTGATCATCTTGTAAATAATATTTTTCAGGAAACTCTATTACAAACGCGACTATTAAATCACCCCAACCGACACCATTTTTACAGGGCATGCCTTCTCCTTTTACCACTTTTAATGGAAGGTGTCCATTATCTGTAGGAGCAATAACAGTGTCTGCCGGCGATGAGATACGGATTTTTTTTCCATCAAGTCTTTTTATTTCAAAATCAACACCTGTTAAAGCTTCTGCTAACGATATTCGAACTTTTGCAAATAAATTATTTCCTTTTCTAGCATAAGTCTCATGTGGTTGAGTATATAATACAAAAATAACATCTCCGGTTGTATAACCGGCCGCTTCATTCCCCAAAGATTTAAAAACAATTCTTTCATTATTTGCAGAACCAGGTTTTATATCTAATTCAATTATCTTCTTTTCATTTCCAATCTTCGATTTCTTACCTTGACCCATACATATTTCGCACGCAGATTGTACTTCTTGTCTAAAACCATGACCGAAAGACCTTATTTGACGTATTACACCCGTACCATTACACGCATCACAATAAATAGGTTTACCGATGAGTATTTTTCTCTCTAAAGAAATTTTTTGCTTTTTACCTAAGTAAAGTTCCTCCAATGTTACTTTTATTTTATGAACAACATCCCGACCCCGACGCTGCCGCGATGCGCGATGACCACCATGCCCTCTAAAAAACATATTAAAAATATCATTTCCATGAAAATTTGGAGTACTTTGCTCATTAATACCCTCTAAACCATAAGTATCATATCGATTTCTCTTCTCAGGATCTGATAAAATTTCATACGCACCTTGTATTTTTTTGAATTCTTCTACTTTTCCTCCCTTATCGGGATGTTTTTTTAGTGCTAATTTATGATACGCTTTTTTTATATCACTAGGCGATGATTGCCTTGATACTCCTAACTCTCTATATAAACTATCATCTTGAGATGTATTTCCACCACGCCTAAAGTTCATATTATAATAATATACAAATATCTTTATGCAAGTGAACGCGTCACATAACTGCTACAATTTATTTTTATTAATAATATTATGAAGATATGTGTAACCGGGGGTTCTGGTATGGTTGGTAATTGCATCAGAAAAATTATAAAAGATGAATATTCACAGCACGAATTCATATTTCTAGGTAATACTTCTAAAAAAACATGGATAACTTCTCTAGATCTTACTGACCGCAATGCTGTTATGGAATTTTTTAGTGAAAATAAATTTGATTTCATAATACACCTTGCTGCTAAAGTTGGTGGCTTGTATAAAAATATGAATGATAATATCGGTATGTTTAATGATAATATTAGGATAAATCAAAATATATTAGAGGCATGTCATTTAAATAATATAAATAGAGGGGTCTTTTGTTTATCATCTTGTATTTATCCAAATAGACCAAGTAAATTCCCAATGGATGAGAACATGATTCATGAATCACCACCACATGATTCTAATATAGGATATGCATATTCTAAAAGAATGTTAGAAATGTTATGTAAACAATATAATGAAAAATTTAATAGAGAATATATTTGTGTTACTCCTGTTAATTTATATGGTCCATATGATAATTTTAACCTAGATAACGGACATTTTATACCAATGATAATGAATCGTTTTCAAATAGAAAAGGAAAGTATTAGAAATATGATTAATCCCAGGCCATCATATCTCACTCAATTTCTTAATAATTTAGATTGTAAAAATGTGTGTGATATAAACAAAAATTATGTAGCTTACGGCACAGGGAAACCATTAAGACAATTTTTATACGCACCAGATTTTGCTGAAATAATTTTAAACATACTATTTGGACATAACATTATTAAAGATTCTATAATATGTTGCAATGAAGAAGAGTATTCTATTAAAAATGTCGTTAATAAAATTGCTAAAACAATGCATATTAAACAAAATGAAATATACTGGGATACAACTAAAAGTGATGGTTGTTTAAAAAAAACAGTTACAAACAAAAAATTCAGAAATTTATATCCCGATTACAAATTTACAACACTCCATCAAGGATTGGCTATTACATATAAATGGTTTTTAGATAATTATGATAACATAAGAGCCTGACGAACCTACGGGCCACCATAATACTTTTTTATATATTAATCTAATAATGACGGTGGCATGTCTATATCCACAAACAATATGTTTAGATAATTCATCAAAACCTAACACAAAACTAGCATTTGGTATATTAATTGGTAATTTATATGTAGATTTAGAAAATAATAAAGTAACCAACGCTATTTGGGGAAATATCAATATGGATTTTCAATATTGTAAAAAAAATAACTTAAACTTTGATTTTGAAAATATAAACTATCATTACAATATTAGAGACAAAACATATAGTACCGCAGAAGAAATACTTAAACTAACAAAATGTGCAATATATCAATCACTGGTCTTCCATTCTTATGGCAGAAATATACCACTTGATTTGTACAATAACCCCAATATACTTTTAGAAAATGGGTATCTGAATAATCTTGATATTTTCCAATTAAATAATTTAGAAAACATCGTTAAATCAAAAACATTGGAACAATTTGATTTTAAACAGAAAATTGTTGATATTGATACTAATTATTTGACTAATATTGATTATGAATCTATTTTATGGGTAGAATATTCATTAAATATCAATCTATTGGGTGAGACATCTACACCAGGTATTCGATTTTTATTGGGATGGAAGCTCCACAAGACAATTCCCCAACCAAAACCTGAACCGACTCCAGAACCAGAACCAGAACCAATAACACAAATTATATTAAAATTGCAAAATATAAAAAAAATAACAAATGGGGGGATTTTTGATTCACAATATATAATTAACAGTTCACATACATGCGCCGCCGACTCACCGCTCAAATTGGCCACAGATGAGGTTGATTTTTTTGTTTGTGGTGGTAATACCGCATCATTAGAGGTGCACATGGACGACACCAACACCAAAAGTTTAAAATTTAATATCGACAAAAATAGTCTATTGACAATAGAAAGTAATAGTGATAGGGCAAAATCTTATCATTGGATTAATAATTACAAAAATAATCATACATTTGGTTCTCTTATTAAAGGACTATTCGGCGAAATGTTAATACAATCAAATAAATTTCCTGTGGAACGAACCAAATCAGCGACGCGACAAAACCCATACTCGAGTCTTATTACGAATGAATCACTAACAAAATGTATTGACAATGCAAATGAATATTTCTCAACAATACATGATAATATTATTTCTGGACTTGAAAAATATTATACAGATTTATGGAATAATGATGAGTATATTGCAAATATTATTAATAAAAATAAACGTTTTTATAGAGATGGAGATATAATTGGCATTCCATTTGATATTAATACACGTTGTGCAATTAAATCTGTTTTAAATGATATTGATTTTGATATTTCTTGTAGATATATTAAAGATGTTTGGAATATTGTATTCTATTTCTTTGTTAAAGAGAACTGAAAAAATTGATTCTAGCCCTTCTTAACGATTCCTTGTCCAAATTATATTTTTGTTTTTCATCTGCGCGCTGACTCGCCTCCGCTGCAACGTCAGCAGCAATTGCTGCATCTACAACCGATTTTATATATTTATCACGTTCACGCGCACTATCCAATCTTAAACTCTCTTCATAATCTCTATCTTGTTCACTAAGTAAAACGCGTGTCGGTGAAGGCGGCACTACCTCGGACGGAGACGAGACCGCATGCGGTGGTGTCGTCAATGCCTCGCCACTAGTATAATTATTTATTCTAAGTACCATATCTCTTTTAGTTCCACTATCACATAATCCAATTGAATTACAAATTTCTTTTAATTCACTCTTTTTCAATTTAGAATATTTTGGCATATTATAGCTAGACATCTATACTATTTATTATTAGAGATGCTTTTAATCAATATCAAAATGTATCATCGGAGCACGAGACGCGCCGCGCCGGTCGAGCCGTCGTGCGCGCCCGACACCAGGAGACTCATTTCTAACCATATATAATTTCGCTTTTTCGTCTATAGAAACATCAACAGTTCCAGTACCACAAGGCGCGACTTGTCCAACCATTATATTAGATGATATACCATCTAATGTATCAATGGAACCAGTTAAACTAGAAGAATGCAAGTGATATAATACTTTTTCAAATGATGCTTTAGCCAATGGACCATTTTCAAAATCATCCATACCAGTACTATTTGCTTGACTAAGTGTCCCGTTTTGTACAAGTCTATCAACAAGCACAGAAACATGTCTCACATCAAGTGGTGCTACCTCTTTTAATACGGAATGCAATTCTTTAATAAATACTGTTCTTGCTGCCTCAATTCCAAAAATGTTGTATGTATCAATAATATTATTCGAATTTGTTAAATAAGGATCAATTGCGGGATTGCATAAAATCTCTTCTAAATTTGTACCAGATGCAATAATCTTAAATATTTTCTGAGGCACATTAGTGTCTAATATTTCATCATATCTATTATATATTGTTTCCTCGACAAATGCATCGCGAAGCGGAGATATACCTTTAATAATTATAGGTTCTAATCCTTTCTCAACAATTTGTTTGATATCGTTTACATAAAAATCACCACTTTCATCAATTAAATTTTGACCATTTTTTTTGGTTGCATCTTTCACATTATATACACTTATTCTAAATGTGATTGTTTTCTCTTCCGATTCCAATATAGGATTATGTACAAATGGTAAATTATTTAAACAAGTCCATGTATCTGTTATTCGAACATTTTCAACATCCAAAAACAGTTTTAATATCCAAGGTGATGACATATAACCAGTCGCATTTGTTAATTTTTCTAAATTCATATAATTACGAATTTCTGGTCCATCAATACCAGTAAAATATAGCTTATAAGATACTATAACGTCTTTTAACCTATGGCAATTTATTTCATCACAAATATTATTTGCATCCGATTCAACAAAACAATGGGGTGGCTGTAAATAAATTTCAGAAACAGCCAACATTGGTTTATTTTCCATATTTAAAAGCTCTTGTATACGTGGCAAGCCCTGACTTCTACCAGCACCAGCAAAATGAAAACTATTTAAAGTCAATTGTGTACACGGCTCTCCTAAAGATTGTGCGGCCAAGATACCAACTGATTCACCAGGTTCTATTTTTGAAAATTTAAATGATTCTTCTATGTTTTTAACGAAATAAGAAAATGCTTTCTTTGTCACTCTATATTTGCATATTAATTCTTTTGGTCCTGCAAACGCATATAACATATATTCCAATAATTGTGTACCATGATTAAATTTATTTATTTGACATCTATCTATTAATCCATGATAAGACATCAAAATAGTTAATGGATCTAAATCTGTTTTAACCTTTTTAGACAAACTAAATTTATTTACTAATATTGTTAGTTTTCTTTTTAAATTAATTGGAAATCTCGCTCCGTCGCCGCATGCGGCGCCGGAAAGGCGTCGACGTAAACTCACTAAAGTGTTGTAATATACTTTAAACATATTTTCATCCTCTTGTATCGATTTCGTTAATACACAATTCATCCAATCTTTTTTATTTACTGTAAGTGAGTGAGTCATTTCTAAACTTCTACCATCATTTGCAACATTAATACTATGATTTTCCATTTTCTCACCAGTAAATCCATCTTCACCATATAAAAACTGCACAATATTTCCTTGAGCATCACTTACAACATTACTCCATTTTACTGTTAAATCTTCAAGAGTCTTAATCAACTCTCTTTGAATATAACCTGTTTGACCGGTTTGTAATGCTTGCTCTATAAGACCTTCACGACCACCACCCGCATGAAAAAAGAATTCATGTGGATGCAAACCTTTACTAAATGAACTCTTAATGAATCCGCGTGTTTCAATATTTTCTGAATATTTGTGAAAATGTGGTAATGTTCTATCGGTATATCCGGAATTTGTTCTCCGACCATTTACAATTTGCTGACCAAGAAAACCTTTCATTTGTTTAATATTTTTCTTCTTACCTTTAGAACCAGATTCAATCATCGGTTTAAATCTCGACCTTTCTTTTGAACCCAATAATTTCTCACATTTATTATCAAGGTCCGAATTTAGTTTATTAACAAAAGATTCAAATAAATCACCATCTGGTGATACTTTACCTTTGTGTATTTGTGATAATCTAGTAGATAGTTGATGTATCATCTTTGTTAATAATTCATCAACCTCCGTTTCAACCTCACCACCTTCTCGAATTAAATCTTTTGGACCAATACTATACAAATTAGCACTAAAGTATTCTCCAAACAATTTCTGTAATGTTGATATAGTATAAAAACACGCTTTCTCGCCATATTCATGATAAGTTTCTTTTACAATTTTTTTTAAAGTGTTCTTATTCATGTTTTCCAGATTTATGTTTAAGAACTCTGGACTGAAATATTTAAGAATATCAACACCTTTTAAACTATCCTTACTAGAATAACCATAATAATAAGGCGCTCCTCTCGCAATAATATTCATAAAATCCTTTTTCGAAGTAATCTTATCATTATTTGTTGTCATCATATGTGCAGCAAGTACATTATCTTGAACAAATGGAATTGCCGGTTCTGATGAAGCAGCACTCATACACTGATTGTTTAAACCAGCTAATGATGATAACTCAGTACTACTGTATACACTTTGTGGACAATGTAAATTCATTTCATCACCATCAAAATCAGCATTATACGGTTCTGTTACATTCACATTTAGTCTAAAACTATATCCCTTGAATATTTTAACTCTATGCCCCATCATACTTTTTTTGTGTAAGGTTGGAGCACGATTCATTAAAACATAATCACCATCACATAGATGCCTAACAACAATATCACCCACTTTCACTAAATAATTTTTATCCTTCATAATTCTATTGCTACCTTGTGGAATAACACCAACTGAACCAGGATATGTGTCACCATTTTCAAAACATTTTACAAGAAAACTTATATTTCTATTAGTTACCTTTTCAGGAAACGTTAATTTCTTCGCAATATATATTGGAATACCTATTTCATCTAAATCAATCATTGGATCTGGTGTTATTACACTTCTTGCAGACATCTCCACACGAGATGACATTAAATTAGCTCTTATTCTCCCTAATTTAGGAATTTTTCCTTTAATTCTTTGAGCAAATGTTTGATGAATTTGTGATTTACTTCCCTTCGGAATAAAACCATTTCCTGTTTCATTATCAAAAAGAGTTGCTACATCATGAGCTAAAAATTCACGACCCTTTTCTCGAGCTTTTACACTACTAGTAAAAGTATTTTTTACAAGTTCATTGGATTTCAATATATCTTGATAACGTATTGTTATATGATCTTGAGAAACAAGTCCATTGCCCTGATCAATATACGGCCTGCATATTGGTGGACATACGGGTATAGCATGTAAAATTAAGGAAGATGGGTGCGCCGTAATAGGATCAAAACCTAGTATATAACAATTTTTATCCGTTATTTTTTTGAATAATCGAAATACATATTCTGGATATATCTCTTTTGAGACTTTCTCGCCGAAACGTGCATCAATACAATCTACTCCTCTCATTTGGTTTAAAACATATTTAGAAGGTTGGTTATTGTTACAATACTTACACACAGGTGAATGAGATTTTTGTGATTCACCCTTAAATTTTATAGTTTTTAATTTATGTAATCTTTTGTTTGCAGGCATATTTAACATATATTCTTCAGAAGGATATGGTAACGTATCTTTAGGCATATTTACAATTTCATCTAATGATGGGCCAAATTCATCACCATATAAAGGATGAATCAAATTACCACACTTTATACAAATAACACTAAGTGTTTGCAATATTGTATTTATATTATTATGGGAAAATATTGGCAAATTTAACTCTATATGACCGAAATAACCGGGAGAATTCATATTTGGTAATAAATCTGTATCACATATGTCATTCGCATCTATTGTTCCCATTTTTCTATCAAATAATCCATTTTCAACAGGAACACTTCCATTGTATAATTCTTGTTTGTCTATTTTAACAACAGATTCATTTCTTATTTCGTCTGCACTTAACAATCCAAATTTCAAATTTGAAATTTTTGAAATTGGTGACTGCATTAAAATAAGTTCACAAAAAATGAACGGTAAATATTAATTCAATTTTAAGTAGTATAGAATATAAATTATACAATGGAGATGATACATGACCCAATTCATGGGGATATTATCATTTCAGATTTAGCTATTAAAATTATAGACCACCCCTATTTTAACAGAAGTCAACACATTTACCAAACAGGAACAGCATATAAAGTATTTCCAAGTGCAACACATACTAGAAAAGCACATATGATTGGAACTTATGGAATCACACAGAAATTATTGACACATTTACAAGAAAGTTTCGATATTAGTGACAGAAAGAAAGAATTGATTTCGATTGGTGCATTATGTCATGATATTGGACATGGACCAGGAAGTCATGGTTTTGATAAACATGTTATTCGCAAAATGATTTCCGATAAAATAATAGACAAAGACAATTCAATGATTACACACGAAGAACGTTCATGTTCTATCTTCTATGAAATTGCTAAAACTATATTTGTTGAAGAATTATCCGATGATGACGTTGAATTTATAATGAATGTAATTGATCCACCAGATAATCTAATGAACGACTGGGAATATACTATTGTGAACAATCGCATCAATGGTATGGATACGGACAAACTAGATTATATTGTACGAGACAATTATATTTTCGGACTAAAGTTGGTTATTGATATTGATAAAATTATTCAAAATTCCAAAATTATTGATAACAAATGGTGTTTTGCTAGAAATATCCACGACGAATTATTGAATGTTATATTTAATAGATATAGATTTCATAGAATTCTTAACCAAGCATCAATTGTCAAATTTGATTTATCATTTAGAGATATTGTTGTTAATAGTCCAAATTTATATAAGGAAGTTTGTGACATATTTAAAACAGAAAATATTAAAGGCTTTGTAAAGCTAACCGACGACTATATATTACAAAAAGGAAATCCAACACTAGTAAAACAATTCCAAGATAGAAATCATTACATTTTGATTGATTCAGGATTATCTTCAAAACCAAAACAAAATGAAGAAGTTGTAAATTTATCAATAACAATATGTAAACATTCAAATAATCC
>CERS01051800.1_pt1 | contig 19880 bp, 15 predicted proteins | sample 356251 | NCBI WGS metagenome assembly CERS01 (sample SAMEA2621020, study PRJEB7988) | marine metagenome | isolation source: saline water (ENVO:00002010), including
AATATCATTACTGTGCTTTCCTATTTCAACATCAATACCATATTTTAATAAATCTTTTTTGACTGATGAGTTATTAGGAGATTCGTTAATATCGCTCAGCAATACATCAGCCCCTAGATGATTAGAAAGTAAAGCTGCTGACGTACCTGTTTCTCCCATACCAATTATTGTTATTTTTTTTGATTTTATATTAACTATTTCTTTTCTCAAAAAGCTCATTATCTAATTTTAAATGTTGCTAGTGTTAAAAGAGCAAGCAGAAGCCCAACTATCCAAAATCTAATTACTATTCTTGATTCTGGATATCCCTTCAGTTCAAAATGATGATGGAAAGGTGCCATCAAAAAAAGTTTTTTTGGCTCACCATACTTTATTTTTGTATACCTGTAGTAGCTAACCTGCAATATTACTGATAGAGCTTCTGCAACAAATACACCACCAATTATCACAAGTAAAAATTCTTTTTTTAATAATATAGAAAGTGTTCCAAGTGCAGCTCCTGTTGAAAGGGAGCCTACATCACCCATAAACACTTCAGCTGGAGCAGCATTAAACCACAGATACCCAATGCATGCACCTACGCAAGCAGCTGTGAAAATTGTAAGTTCACCTGCACCTGGAAGATAGATGATGTTTAAATAATCAGAAAAGTCAATTCGACCGCTTATATATGCGATCGCAGAAAAGACTGTGAAGCATATTGCTAGAAGCCCGGAAGCAAGCCCGTCTAATCCATCTGTAAGATTTACAGCATTAGATGATCCAGTTACAACTAAAATTATCATTAATGGATAAAGTAGACCAAAATCAATGACAGTATCTTTAAAAAATGGCACTGAGGTTACAGTTCTAAAGTTATCCCATGCACCAGTATTATAAATCCAAAACGTTATGATTGCACCAAGTAAAATTTGACCAGCTAATTTGTATTTAGCTACAAGACCGCTTTTGATTTTTTTTATGGTCTTTAAATAATCATCCAGGAAGCCGATTAATCCCATCCATATTGTTGAGATTAGAATTATTTGAATGAAAGAATTTCTCAGATCTGCGAGTAGGACGGTAGGGAGGATAATTGCTGTAAGGATAATTATCCCCCCCATAGTTGGAGTGCCTCTCTTTTTTTTGTGGCTCTCCGGGCCATGTTCACGTATTTCTTCACCAATTTGATAATGACGAAGTTTTCGTATAATGGCCGGTCCGAGGATGAAACTTATTATAAGAGCTAGAATTGCAGCAGATGCACTTCTAAAAGTTATATATTGAAAAACATTTAAAGGTGAAAATGAATCTCGTAATGAATAAAGAAAATGATACAGCATTAATTCTCCATTATACCCTGAATGATTGTTTCCATTCTCATACCTCTTGAGCCTTTAATTAAGATTTTATCCTTTGATACTATTATTTTTTGAAGAAAATCAATTAATTCCTCTTTAGAGTCAAAATGCTGATTTATTTTAACTTTTTTAATTGATTTATTTGTTGCAATAGTTTCTTTTCCATAAGTCAAGACTGCAGATAATTCCATTTCATCGCATTTTTGTCCAATTGCGATATGCTGTTCTTTAGATACATCCCCAAGCTCAAGCATATCCCCAAAGATAAAAACTTTTTTCCCTTGCCCGCTAAATGCGCTTAAATAATCTATTGCAGCTATTGTTGATTCTAAATTTGCATTATATGTATCATCAATAATGATGTAAGAGCCATTATTTTTTACTTCACATCTTCCTTGAGGCGGTGAAAAGGTTGATACCCTATCCTTTATAGCTTCCCATTCTACATCCAGCTCTCTTGCTATCGCACAGCATGCAATAATATTTTTTGCAAATGATAGATTTGAAGATAGAGTAGGTATTTCTTCAGTGTTAATTGTTAAAGTTATTGTACCATCTTCTTCATAATGTAAATCTGCTGGATAGTCACAATCTGGATTAAGCCCAAAAGAAATAGAGTCACCCTTAACAGCTATTTCTTTTACTCTTCTATCTGCAGCATTTACAAATGCTATTCCATTTCCCAGATTTTCAAATATAGCAGCTTTAGTTTTAGCTACCGCATCAATACTGCCAAATCCTTCGAGATGGGCAGGTGCTATATTCGTAATAAGCCCAAAATTAGGATTAGCAATTTTAGCTAATATTTCGATATCACCTTCTTGATTTGCGCCCATTTCTAAAATCGATGCACCATGAAAAGCATTTAATTGTAATAGTGTAAGAGGGAGGCCAATAGAAGTATTATAATTCCCTTCCGTTGCGTGAATATCAAATTTTGAAGAAAGAATATGTCTAAGCAGCTCTTTTGTTGATGTTTTTCCGTTTGATCCGGTTATTCCAATAATTGGTATATTGAATTGACGTCGCCATTCCGTTGCAATTTTTCCAATTGATTCAATTGTATCGCCAACTTGAATCTGATTTCCATGTACTTGGTCATTTATATCTGAAACAAGCGCTGCTAAAGCACCATTTTCGAACACTTGTGAAAGGAACGAGTGACCATCTACTTTTTCACCTTTGATGGCGATATATAAATCACCGCTTTGAATTTCTCTACTGTCAGTGGCTATGCCTTTAATTCTTTCAGTTATTTTAATGCCTGTAGATTCATTAAATATTTTTGAAAAATTTTTTGAGTTTGGTAGGTTTATTCTCATAAAAAACTCTTTATGATTTCTAGATCAGAATATGGAATTTTATTTCCTTCAATTTCCTGAAACTCTTCTCTTCCTTTTCCAAGCACTACTAAAAGATCACCAGCATTAATTTTATTAATAGCTTCTCTGAGCGCAATGGCTCTATCGCTAAAAATTTTATATTTTTTGTTTTTTAACCCTTTAATTATATCAGAATTAATGTCTTTCAAATTTTCATTTCGAGGATTATCAGGAGTAATCCATAACTTATTTGAAAATTTTTCTGCAATTTCTGCCATTTTTGGACGCTTAGATTTATCTCTGTTGCCACCGCATCCAAATAAAACATGAACTTTATTTGTTTTAGGAATTAATTCTTTTAGTGTTGAAAGAACTTTACTGTAAGCATCAGGGGTATGAGCATAATCAATAACTATATTTTTATTATCTTTAGTTTTGAATAACTCCATTCTCCCTTCAATTGAAGTTATTTTTTCTATCCCTTTTTGAATCGTATCTGTATTAATATTTAATGCCATACCAACACTAGCGGCTGTAATGATATTCTCAGCATTAAATTCTCCTATTAATTTTGAATTAAATGAAATCAAACCTTTCCCTACATTTATTATTCCTTTAATTCCAGATATCGAGTAGTCAATTTTTTCATAGTAAATATCAGAATTTTTGTATTTAGAAATATTTATCACAGGTGCCTGTGATTTTGCTGTCATTTTCTTACCATATTCATCATCAGTATTTATTATAGATGTACCTGTTATAGGCATCATTCTAAATAATTTTGACTTTACTTTAAAATATTCTTCAATATTTTGATGATAATCGAGATGCTCTTCCGTAAGATTAGTGAAGACTGCAATATCAAAATCAACATCTGCAACTCTGTATTGATCTAAGGCATGAGAAGAAACTTCCATTACAACATGAGAAAAATTTCTATCAATTAATTCATCAAATGTTTTATGTAATGTAATAGGGTCGGGAGTAGTAAGTGTTTTTTGCTTTTGGATTCCATTAGCAATGACGCCTAAGGTGCCAATCTGTGCCACATTTAGCTTTGCAGCGTTTAAGATTGAATAAATTAACGAAGCAGTTGTGGTTTTTCCATTTGTACCTGTAATACCAATAATTGTTAGTTCTTTTGAAGGATGTTTAAAATATTCAGCAGCAATTCTACTAGCCGCTAACCTTGTATTTCCAACTTGAATATTAGGCACAGGTAATTTGCCAATATCTTTGCCATTGGATATAACTGCTGATGCCCCATTTTCGATAGCTTCTCCAATGTAATCGTGCCCATCATTTTCTATTCCATCTATTGCAATAAATAAACTTCCATTTTTTACATCCTTTGAATTTGTGCAAATCTTGTTTATTTCTATTGGCGGAAAAACGCCCTCATTTTGAGCAATATTTTTAATTAATGAATTAAGTTTCACTAGTTCAATCCTATAATACATAATGATCCTGGAGCTTTTTTTGTTCCTGGCGCTGGGCTTTGCCAGATAACTTTTCCTGATCCTGAAAATCTTGGTCTTAATTTATTTTTAATTAATACACTTTTTGCTTTTCTAATACTCATGCCTCTAACATCTGGAGTAATGGTATATCCATCTGTATAGGAGCTGTAAATATTCTTGGTTGATAAGGGGGTTGGGCTAGTATGTTTTTTTGAAGCTATATTAATTTTCTTATCTTTTTTTATTGATTTATGATGCTCAAAAGAGTCATCTAAATTGATTATTCTTTGAGCAATTCTTTTAAATAGAGGAGCAGCTCCATATCCGCCCCAATGTAATCCGTAGCTAGGTTCGTCCAAAACAACTACCCCAACGATTTGCGGGTTTTCGGAAGGGAAAAAACCTGCAAAATTAGATATATATTTTTTTGAGTAGCCGCCATTCATATATTTAAGGGCTGTTCCTGTTTTACCAGCTATGGACCATCCTTCTATATCGGCCTTGTAGCCAGTACCTTCATTTATTACCTTTCCTAAAATATCTTTCATAATTGACATAGTTTCGGCTTTAACAACCTTTCGAATAGGCTCAGGCTTGGTGGAGTAGATCACTTTTCCTTTATCATCAATAATTTGCTGAATTATTTGAGGTTTTAATAAGACCCCACCATTAGCAATTGAGGCATAGGCCGATACGATTTGAAGTGCTGTCACTCCAACCTCATAGCCAATAGAAACCGATGCAAGAGACATATGATTCCAATCACGTTTTTGTTTTAAAACGCCTTGAGTTTCCCCAGGGAATGAAATTCCTGTATAAGAACCAAATCCATAGTTTCTTGAAAGATTGTATAATGGATCTTTACCTATTTTCTGAGCAATTTTTATTACTCCAACATTGCTAGAGTTCGCAATGATTTGAGGAAAAGTGAGAACGCCAAATTGCTCATGATCAGATATAGTCCATCCATCAATGACAACTTTTCCTTCTTTGCAGTTAAATTCATCTGATAAAGATATTTTTCCTGATTCTAATGCAGCAGTAGCTGCTACAATCTTAAATGTTGATCCAGGTTCAAATTGATCTGTAACGACTTTATTTTTTTGATTTTCTAATGGGGAAACACTTGGCGCATTTAGATCAAAATCAGGAAGAGAGGCCATTGCTAAAATATTTCCATTCTGAGGATTCATTAAGATGCCCATAGCGCCTTTTGCATCAGATTCTTCAATCCTTCTTTGCAATTCTTCCTGAAGAATACTTTGGTATTCAATGTCAATTGTCAGTTGAATATTTGATCCATCGATAGGATTTTTTCTTGGGAGACTTGTTTTGTGAAATGATCCTCTTCGTCCAGCAACATTCACCTGCTTTACTATCCAGCCATTTGTTCCTGATAAATAATTTTCAAATTGTCTTTCAATCCCAACTAAGCCAGAGTCATCAGAATTAGTAAAGCCTATTATTTGACTAGCGATATTTGCATGAGGATAGGACCTTCTTGATTTTCTTTCAGCAATTAAAATTGGTAGTTCAAGTTCTATTTTTTCACCCAAGCTTCTTTTAATTTTTGACTCAAGTGTTACAAAGCTGCTTTTATTATTTAATCTATTTAAATAATAATCAATATCTCTCCCCGTGATTTTAGAGAGATCAGAAGCTAGCTCATTTTTATTTTCAATTTTTTGAGGATGTGCACCAATTGAATAATGAATGATATTTTTTGTTAATTGAACTTCATTTCTATCAAAAATATTTCCCCTTACTGCATTTAGGGGTTCTTGCTTTTGACTTTGCTTAAAACCTATTTGCCTGTAATGATTGCTATCAATAACCATTATTTTTATTAATCTTATTGATAAGCCGAGCCATATCATAATGACACATGATGAAATAACAATTATACGAGACCTGTATTTTTGATAGCTTTTTGTCATTTCATTTGCGCTAAATCTTCTCGATCGATGTAGATCATTATTGTTTCAGGTTTAGCTGGAATCATCCCAAGCTCTTTTCTAGCAAAATTTGAAATTCTATCTCCTCTAGATAGTCTAGAAATTTCTATTTCTAATTCGTTTAATGAATTTCTTAATTCTCTAGAGACCTGTTTTTGTGTTTCGATATTGATCACTGTTTCATCAATTTCAGTATAAATCCACAGGTACAATATCAATCCAGCTATGGACATGATTGCGCTTAGAAAAAAAATAGCAGTTTGAACAAATTCATTATTTTTTTTAGATCTACGTTTTTTTCTTGATTTGCCCATTATGAAACCTTTTCTAATGCTCTCATTTTTGCGCTTCGCGATCTTTTGTTAAGTTTTATTTCATCTATGGAAGGGGTAAGCGGTTTTCTTGTCAGTAATTCAATCTTTGACTCATTTTTTAATTGACGGAAAGAATGTTTTACTATTCTATCCTCAATGGAGTGATAAGAGATAACAACAAGTCTTCCTCCAATTTCTAGATAGTCTAAAAATATTTTAAGGAAGCTTTTTAATTTATCAATTTCATTGTTCACAGCTATTCGAATGGCTTGGAAAACGCGAGCGTGTGTTTTATTTCTATGATGTGGAGGGGTAGATTTTCGAATAGCTTCTTTCAAATCCATTGTTGTTGACAAATTTTTTATTTTTTTTATAGAGTTTGAAATTCTTTTAGATTTTCTTTCCTCTCCAAAAAGAAAAATTATATCTGCGAGTTCTTGCTCAGAAGATTTTCTTATTAGCTCTTCAGCAGTTTGACCTTTAGTTTGATCAAATCGCATGTCTGCTGGAGCATTTGATTGAAATGAAAATCCTCTATTTTCAGAGTTTATCTGCAATGATGACAGTCCAAGATCCAACAGAATACCATTTACTGTAGAAAGACCATTTATTCCCATAATTTTTGGGAGATTGTGATATGATGAGTGATGAAGAGAAATTTGATCAGAGGAGGTCCGAAATCGCTGGTAGCATATTTCCAATACCTCCGCATCTCGATCAATCCCTATTAACTTTCCCTCACTAGAAAGCTTTGAAAGGATTTGTGTGGCGTGCCCCCCAGCTCCAATGGTTCCATCAATGTAAAATCCGTCTGGCTGAATATTTAGATATTCTAATACTTGCGTACTCATTACAGGAATATGTACATTGATTAATTCCTGTAAATTTTTCATTAGAATCAGAGAATAATCTTATCTGCAAGTTCATCAAATTTTGACGAATCAATTTTTTGAGATTTTTTATCAACAGTAGTTAGATATTCTGGATCCCATATTTCAATTTTATTTACCATTCCAATGATCAAGGCTTTTTTTGTAAGATTGGCAAAATTTATAATATTTTGATTAAGAGCTATCCTACCTTGCTTATCTAATTGAACTATTGATGCATATCTGACTGTATTACGCGTGAAAGATCGATTTATACCGGAGAGAGAGGAAAGCTTCCTTAGTTCATTTTCGATCGCTTGCCAAATGATCAAAGGATATAGCCAAACACATTTATCCATTCCTCTAGTAACAACAAGCGATTGATTATTATCTTTGCTTAATGAAGTGCGGAACTTGGAAGGGATATTAATTCTCCCTTTCGCATCTAGCGTATAGCTGTACTCTCCAATAAATGTGTTTTTATTTAATGTCATACTTTAAATCTTTGGGAAGATAACCCACAACCACCCACAATGTATGTATCTCAACCCACTATTGTCAACAATAATTATGAATAAAATTACTGCTCTATTATGAGGTTAATTGAAACCTATAAATGAAAGTATTGCTTTATTTTTTTGGAGAATACTGTTGGATAGAAATAGTTTTATCTGCTACGGAAATGATTAAGCTAACTGGATAAATACTTGATTTTAATATATTTAAACTATTTCCATTCAAGTATAAATTTAAGCCCAATGTCTGATTAAATTTTATATTTATTTTATCTTCGAAACGATGAAGGTGGTTGTCACCTATAGGTAAAACCTGCTCAGATTTAACCAAATCGTCTGATTTAATTTCATACCATAAACGCCTATCTGTCGTAAGCGTAATTGAAAAAGGTGAAACTGCTTTTAATGCCTGTTTTGTTTCAGAAATTTTTACATAGCTATCTTTAAGTGTTAAATCACTAATTGGACCCTCCTCTTCAAAGTCGCTTACAAACTCTTTTGGCTTATTTGCCTCAAACTCTTCATTAATCGATAAAATAATATATATTGCAAAAACTAGGGTTAGTATTATAAAAATGCTTTTAATTATATCAGTTCGTATAGAAAGAGATGGTTTCTTTAAAAGCGAAGCTTTCTTTTCTTCATTTTTCTGTTGATTTTCGTCTTTGATGCTTGAGAATAAGATTTTTGAGCTTTTGATAGGCTCATCTTCTATTTTATTATCTTTTGATACTGTTTTATTACCAACAAAAACCTCAAACTCTTCAAGCGCTTCATCTGGATCAACTCCTATTTCTAATGCATAAGCTTTCAAAAATAGACGTATGTATGTATAAGATAATTGATCAAACTTACCCTTTTCGATTGCATTAAGAGCAGAAAGGCTAATTTTAGTTCTTTTATGTATTTCTTCTAAATCTATTTCTTTTTCTAATCGAATAGATTTGAGTTTTTTGTAAAAGTCAGACATTTATTTTATTATTTTAAATTCATTATTATTTATTTACTAGAATCAATAATCTTTTGAACAATTCCGATAAAGGCAAGCCCATCACATTATAGTAGCACCCATCAATGCTTTTTACTTGACTAGAAAACCAATCTTGAATGCCATAACTGCCTGCCTTATCAAAAGGTTTATGTTTTTCAATATAAAATGATATTAATTCATCAGATAATGTATTTAATTCTACCGTGGTCAAACAATAAAATGATTGACTAGTTTTTTTACTATAGTTCTGAATTGAAACTCCTGTGAAAACCTTGTGTTTTTCACCTGAAAGCATTTTTAACATACTATAGCTTTCTAATTTATCTTTTGGTTTTCCTAAAATTTGATTATCAAATACAACTACAGTATCTGCACCAATGATATAATTTTCTTTGTAATCTAGGGATACCTTATGTGCTTTCTTCTCTGCGCAATCCTGAACGTAGGCAATTGGATTAAGTTTAGCATCTAACTTTTCATCAATATTGCTTGGCGCAATCTCAAAATTTAAATTTATTTTACTTAAAATCTCTTCTCTGCGAGGGGATTTTGAGGCTAGAATAATTTTTCCAAGACTATTTATTGATTTCATCTTACTATGGCAAGCCTTCCTATATGGTTAATTTTTGTTAAATTATTTTGTGCCTTCATTTGGTACAAATAAACACCATTTGACAATAATTGACCATAATCATCTTTTCCATCCCAATCTATAATATTAAAACCTTCATTAAAAAAACTTGATTGAATAGATTTGATTTTTAGTCCACCAAGTGTGTATATATTTAATTCTACCTCACCAGCAAGAGTTAATTCAAAAGTAAACTGTGTTTTATCATAAAATGGATTAGGAAAATTAAGTACATTTTTAAGTTCAAATTGATCAGACTCCATCAACGTTAAGCTCATTTGAATTTCATTAGGATTATTTGCATTATCCCAGGCTTTAATTGAAAAGCTGGCTTCATTAAAATATGATACTGGAGTATAATTACAAGTGCCTGTTGTTAGGCTATTAACATCGTAAATGAATTTTTCGTTTAGATTTTGTTCTTTATTTTGCAATTCATCAAAAATTATAAGTTCATGTCCTTTTTCTCCGGTTATATTTATTCCGCTTGGATCTGAAATTCTAATTTTGATTTGATCATCTTTTTTAATATGGTCCCCACTCCTTAATAAACGCCCTGTTTCTGTTTCAATTGTAATTATTGGCCCTTCTACATCTGATGATGGAGGGCCAGGAGTCAAGATTATATTTGAAACAGCCCCAATCGCTTCCTGCCCATTATCACCAAGAATATAAAATCTTATTTTTGCAAAATTTTTAGAATATGAAATATCTTTTGGGATACGAAATTTTGGCTGAATTGATTTATTTGAAAAAGTAAATGAACCTCTAAATAGGTTAGTTCCGCTACGTAAAAAAGAAATACTTTCTTTTTGTGAACCGAAATAAAAATTTACAGTCTCTGTTTTATTAGCATCATTCAAAATAAAACTACCTGAACCATTCTGAATATGAGTATTGCTATGTAAGGTTCCCATTTCTAAGGTTGACAGTGTGTCAGGGTCTACATATGCATCTAATATAATATTTTTTGGAAGGGGTAGCATCATTGCAGGATCTCCAAAAAGGTGGAAAAGCTCACCATCTGTACCACCAGTTTTTACCGATTGTAGAATAGAGCCGATTGTTTTTGAGGTAAAATTGTTTTTTTGAAAAATTTCATTAAAAAGCCCATTTAGAAATTGAATATTTCCCGTAACACTGATACCTCTAGATGTGCTAATTATTGCTGAGGCAGCATCCATAGGGGTTCTTATCAATTCTTCTGCAAATGATTCTTTATTGATATTATCAAAATGTCCCCAATTACATGTACCTGCTATCCATAACGGGAGTTTCATTTTTGTTTTCATTGATTCAATGTCATTTCTTTCATCGCTCAATAAAAGCAATTTTTCTTGAGACCATTGAGTAGAATTTCCATGGCCAATATAGTTGATAATTGAAGTGCCCGAGTTTATAATATCAAATAATTTTTGAGTTGCAGATGGTTTTGTTAAGCCAAATGGAGAGCCATCATTAACTCCTTCAAAATCAACTAAATATAATTTTTTTATTTCCATAAAATCTGGAATTAATTTTGATAACTGCTCTGAATTAGATGTGTGACTTTTTCCAGTTGAAAGCTCAAAACTTTCTTTTTCAGGTCTAGAAGGATCATCGGCTACTAATGCAACTCTTTGCCTCCAGAGACCAGGAGTCAAATTATTTTCAAATTCTATTATTTTTTCGCAGAAATTTTTGACTTCATCTATTGATCTTGCTGGGAATCTACCTGATGACATTTCTGGAATAGTGCCATTAAAAGATACTAAACGGTCATCGGTAGCGTGGGTATTAAGTGTACCGACTTGTATCGTGGGAATGATCATTTTAGATTGCCCTGAAATATTTCTATAATCAAAATCCGCATCTCCCATAAATAATACTGTAGAAGGGGAAGTATTCCAGTTATTTTGAGCCCAATTCAAAAAATACCTAATTGCAATTGGGTCTTTATTGCCCCCTGAAAATTCATCATAAATATTTTCTAGAGAACTATAAAGGGTTTGCGGTCGATGATTTACTAGTGCATTAGATGCGCTCCTAAAGGCTTCAGGTCCAACAATTATATGTTTAGCTTGATTATTTTTTGATCTCAAAATATTCCATTTTTTGTCACCAATCATATTCAATTCTTCTATTTTTAATATATCTTCTGTTTTAAAAATAAAAAATCTTTGAAGAGTATCAGGTGGAATAGAAACTCTTAGGTAAGTTTGTTCTATAGATATAATAGGCCTATTTATTGGGTTGGCATCATTGGAAATATTCCAAACAATCAAATTTTTACCATCAATTATATAAGTGATATCTGATGATTGGATTGAAGAATAAAATTCAAAAGGTTGATCATAAATAAGCTTTCTTTGATAGTTGATATCTAGGAAGTCAAAAATGGGTTCAGAATTTGAACTTTCGGATTCATTTGTGATTCTAAATTCGTTTAAGCCTTTATTTAACAATCCAGCTTCAATGACAAAACTCTTGGTTTTGGGGCCAATATTTGACCAATTCAGTTTTGATAACTGCCTACTGTCTTTATAAAGACTTATTATATGGTTAGTATTTTTGTAACGCGTTTGGGATACTTCATTTCCAATCATTCCAAAAACCCCACTAGCATTGGCTGGAGAAAAGGGGTGAGCTAAATTTACCCCTTGAATCAAAGAGGCACTATATTTTATTGATTGATCGCCCCAAGCTAAGCCTGATTCCTGCGGGTTTGTACTATCAATTTCGTGATGCTTAAATGTTAAACCAAAATTAGCTTCAAGGGGACCATCATTAACAATATTGCCAGTCTTAATTCTTTTTCCGCGGAGTGATGGATCATTAGGAATAATGAGCCAGTATTTACTTTCATCAAAATATACATTTTGGTGCCATTCAACATTATTAAATTGAGTATCGTATCCACTTGGACCTTTGCCATAAAAAAAGATAAAATCGCTATCAGAAAGGTTGCCATCTGATTCTCCATATATTGTCATTGGAATTTCAATCAGATTTAATGGAACTTGTGTTTCATTTATTAATCTTTGAGAAAGATCATAAGTTTTATCTCTTCCATATGAAGAGCCTGTGAACAACATAATGCTTCTTGGGTCAAAATTTGAAGTGGTTCCAAGGAGTGAATTAATTAGTCTTCCATCGATTCTATAAACATTATCCCGATTAATAGTAAAGTTTATCCACAGACCTTCTGGCAAGTTAGGCTCATTTAATTTGTATTTTGATTTTGGCTTAATCCATTCTTTTGCTATTTCCCAATTTATAATCTTAGGAGCAAGAAGTAATCTGTGAATTTCATTTTCACCTCCCCTTTTTACTAAAGTTTTCTCTAGGGGAATTTTTATCAATATTGTTTCATAGTAAGTATTAGGTTCATCAGTTGGAGATATTTGTAGCGTACCCGTAAATAAATCGTTAACTATCTGACTGTGTGTCCACATTATTTTTGATGACTCCCCAATAGGTTCAAATAAATGATTTAATTTAGCTGATTTTTTAATTACAATTTCAGGTAGATCAGAATTCGGAAGGCCAATCAAAACCTTATATGGTTTTAAATCGTTTTTAGATAAGGGATTAGTAGTTATTTTTATAGTCAATTCATCTTCTGAAGAGCTAATAACTTCATAGCTAGATTGAGATTTGAGCATTTGAAATGCAGCAAAAAATAAAATTAGACTTATTCTTTTCATTTATTTAAAAAACACTTAAATGTTATGGTATAAATTGAAAAGTTTTTTTGATTTTTTTTATAAAATTATTATTAAATCGCTCTTATGAAATTGAATACAAGTTTTGATGTACGTAATTTATTAGTGAAGTTTCTTACGATTTTTACATTTTATACACAAGTTTAGAATAAGGTTATCTTTTATGTTCGATTTTGAAATAATCAAAAAATATTACCAATCAATGCCAGATAAAATTCATTCTATCAAAAAAAAACTTGGCCGCCCATTAACCTTATCAGAAAAAATTTTATATTGCCATCTCAGTTCTAATTTATCGTCTAAAGATTACCATAGAGGGAAATCTTACGTTGATTTTAATCCTGATAGGGTAGCAATGCAAGATGCTACTGCCCAAATGGCTCTTTTGCAATTTATGATGGCGGGAAAAGATAAGGTAGCAGTTCCTAGTACGGTTCATTGTGACCATTTGATTCAAGCTAAAAATGATGCGCAAAATGACCTTAGCAGTGCATTAGATACTAATCATGAGGTTTATAAATTCCTTGAATCTGTTTCAAATAAATATGGAATAGGTTTTTGGAAACCAGGCGCAGGCATCATTCATCAAGTTGTATTAGAGAACTATGCTTTTCCAGGTGGAATGATGATAGGCACGGATAGTCACACTGTAAATGCTGGTGGCCTAGGAATGGTTGCGATTGGTGTCGGCGGCGCAGATGCAGTAGATGTAATGGCTGGCATGCCGTGGGAGTTAAAATTTCCTAAATTAATTGGAGTAAAGCTTATTGGAAAAATGTCAGGATGGACATCAGCAAAGGATGTGATATTAAAATTGGCTGGGATTTTAACCGTTAAGGGTGGAACTGGATCAATTATTGAATATTTTGGGGAAGGAACAAAAACCTTATCCTGTACTGGAAAAGGAACAATTTGCAACATGGGGGCGGAAATTGGAGCAACCACATCAATTTTTGGCTATGATGAAAAAATGGAAGAATATCTTAGAGCGACCGGAAGGGAAGAGATAGTTAGATATGCAAATAACATAGCTGAGCATCTAGTTTCTGATGACGCAGTTATAAACAATCCAAAAGATTTTTATGATCAAGTAATTGAAATTAATCTTTCAGATCTTGAGCCACATCTAAACGGACCGTTTACACCTGATAGAGCAACACCCATTTCAAAAATGCATGAAGAAGCTAAAAAAAATGATTGGCCCACTGAGGTACAAGTAGGCCTTATAGGGTCTTGTACAAATTCATCCTATGAAGATATATCTCGCTCTGTATCAATTGCAAAACAAGCTAATAAATTAGGTCTATCAGTTAATGCTGAATTTACCATTACCCCTGGATCAGAACAGGTGAGGCAAACTATTGAGAGAGATGGTTTTATTGAAGAATTTAATGAGCTAGGTGCAAAAGTATTCGCAAATGCCTGCGGTCCTTGCATAGGGCAATGGTCTAGAGATGGTGCAGAAAAAGAAGACAAGAATACAATTGTCCACTCATTTAACAGAAATTTTGCAAAAAGAGCAGATGGAAACCCTAATACGCATGCTTTTGTTGGATCTCCAGAGCTTGTGACGGCCATTGCAATATCTGGAGATTTAACATTCAATCCTTTAACAGATTATATAACAAATAAAAATGGAGAAAGGGTCCTTTTGGATCCTCCTGAGGGATTTGAGTTACCAGATGATGGCTTTACCGTTGATAATTTAGGTTATTTACCACCAGCAGATAATGGTAAAAGCTTAGAAGTTAAAATTGATCCTGAATCTGAAAGATTACAGCTATTAAAACCCTTTTCTCCATTGAAAGAAATGAATGTTCATTGTTTAAATTTATTGATCAAAACCAAGGGGAAATGCACTACTGATCACATTTCTATGGCTGGACCATGGTTAAAATTCAGAGGCCATTTAGATAATATTTCAAATAATATGCTAACTGGGGCAGTTAATTTTTTTAATGGAGAAGTTAATTTAGTAAAAAATCAACTTAACGGAAAATATGATACTGTACCCAATGTTCAACGAGATTATAAGTTTAATAATATTTTATCCATTGTTATTGGAGATGAAAATTATGGTGAGGGTTCATCAAGAGAGCATGCAGCGATGGAACCTCGCTTCCTTGGCGTTATGGCTGTTTTAGTTCGCTCTTTTGCTAGAATTCATGAAACAAATCTCAAAAAACAAGGAATGCTTGCCTTAACATTTAAGAACAAAAGCGATTATGATTTAATTAAAGAAGATGATGTTTTTGATTTTATTGATTTGGATCAATTTGAAGAAGGAAAGCCTTTGACAATTTCTATTAAGCATAATGATACAACATCAGATCAAATTCTTTGCAATCATACTTATAACCGGTCTCAGATAGAATGGTTCAACGCTGGATCTGCGCTTAATTTGATTCGCTCGCAAGAGTCAAAGTAATAATTTTATGAAAGTCCTCGTAACTGACCCTATTTCTAAATCGGGAATATCTATTTTAGAAGAAGCAAAACTTGATGTTGTACAACTTAATGATGCATCGGTTGATGATAAATTAAATGCTTGTTTAGATGCTGAGGGATGGATCGTTAGGAGTGGTACATCTATAGATCAAAAAGCTATTAAAGCCGCAAGGAGGCTGCGTGCTATAGGTCGGGCTGGTGTAGGGGTAGATAATATTGATATTTCTGCTGCAACACGAAGTGGAATAGTTGTGATGAATACTCCAGATGTAAATACTATATCTGCAGCTGAACATACAATAGCAATGATGCTTGCTTTGTCTAGAAATATTTCTATTGGAGATCTTGAAATAAAACAAAAAAAATGGAATCGTCACCTGCTTGTTGGTTCTGAAATAAAAAATAAGACCTTAGGGATCGTTGGATTAGGAAAAATTGGCAAAGAGGTAATGAAAAGGTGTTTACCATTTGGAATGAATGTAATAGGGTTTGATCCGTTTGTTAATCAAAAGATGTTTAATAAAGAAGAAATTCGGATTGTAGAGCTTGATGAATTAATTAAGAATGCTGATTTTTTAACAATCCATGTCCCTCTCACTGATAAGACTAAGGACCTATTTAATATTAAGCGATTGACATCAATGAAAAAAACGGCTAGAATAATTAATGTTTCTAGGGGAGGAATTATTAACGAACAAGACCTTGCTAAAGCGCTAACAGATAAAAAGATTGCTGGAGCAGCAATAGATGTATTTGAACAAGAACCTGTCGAAAAAGATAATCCTCTTATCGATGCTCCCAATATTCTATTAACGCCACATTTGGGAGCTTCTACGAGAGAAGCCAAAGAAGGGGTGAGCATTTCTATTTGTGAACAGCTGAGGGATTTTTTACTTGAGGAAAAGCTTAGTAATGCTATAAATATGCCAATCTCAGATTTATCCACTATTAAGGAGATTCAGTCAAGTTTGGACCTTGCAGAAACGATGGGAAGATTGCAAGACCAGCTAAACCCTGAAGCTATCAAGAAAATTCAAGTTGAATGCTCGGGCTTATTAGAAGACTCAAAACCTATAGCATTAGCTTTTCTTAAAGGCTTTTTAGGTAAAAGAATTCCAGAAAGAATAAACTATATAAATTCCGAAGCGCTTGCTGTTGATCTTGGTATTAAAATTGAACATAGCTACACAAACGATAGTGGATCATATACTAATTTGATCAGAACCCGTGTTTCAGGGATATCTAAACCTACTCGAATTGCAGGATCTGTCTTTGGTAGAAATGAACCAAGATTAGTTAATATTCTTGGATTTGATATTGATGTCAAGCCGTATGGATATATGTTATTTGCAAAAAATAAAGATGTTCCCGGAGTTATTGGTAAAGTTGGCACTATTCTTGGGGATTTTAATGTAAATATTGGAGGATTTATACTTAGTAGGGCTGAAAAAGGTCAAGCTTTTTCAGTGGTCCGAGTTGACAATATGATTTCAGATGAAAATTTATCTGAGCTAAGTAAAATACCAGAAATTATATCATTAAAACAGCTTACCTGCGATGAACATTCCAGTTGACAATAAAATTCGGATTGCTGGCGGAGGTATCGCAGGTCTTTCGACTGCGATTTATCTTCAATCAAAAAATAATCCTACTGTAGTTTATGAAAAGGAATTAAAAATAGGCCAAAGCCGTCATGGCGATTTTGAAGGATTAGAAAATTGGATATTCAATGATCGCATACATTCTTCATTTAAAAATATTGGCTTTGATTTTAATAAAATTCAGTCTACACCAATAAGTAGTTTTTATGTACACACCACACATCAAAATCCATTGCATGTTAAAAGTAAAATCCCATTTTTCTTTTTGGTAAGCCGCGGGTCAAAATCGATAGATTTAGACCACCAATTATTTTTGCAATGTAAAAAAGCTGGAGTTGAATTCAGGTTTGGATCAAAAGCTCCTAGCACCTGCGATGTAATTGCAACTGGAACAAGAAAAGCATCGGCATACATTCAAGGAATTAATTTTAATACTGATTTAAAGAACCAGGTTCATTTATTGCTTGGAAAAAAGTTCGCACCTAAAGGTTATGCATATCTTATTATTCAAAATGGACACGGGACGATTGCATCGGCGTTTAAAAAAACAAAAAACACTCAAGAAAGATTTCTTGAAAACTGTATAGAATATTTTAAATCAAAAAATATTAATTTTTCTGAAGCTAAAAAATTTAGCAGTCGAGGTAGTTTTTCTCTCCCCTTTGGACAAATGAATCTACCTATTTTAGTTGGCGAGGCTGGTGGTTTTCAAGATTATCTTTTTGGTTTTGGAATGAGAATGTCTATGCTGTCAGGACTAGTTGCAGCAATGCGGTTAAACGATGAGCATTCAAAAGCAAAAAATTTATTTAAAATTATTAATAGAAAAAGAAAGCTCTCGTTTGTAAACCGAACCCTTTATGAGAAATTGAATGATAAACAAATGTATTTTTTAGCTAAAAAATTTTCTTGTTCAAAAGAACCGCTATCCATTCTTTCAGAATCATATAAATGGAGTTTAAAAACAGTTTTTAGATGGTTAAATTATAAAAATCGATATGAAGTACGTCATACTTAGAAGTATTCAAATTCTTTCATTGCTGATTGTTTTATCAGGGCTAGCGAAAGGAATTGGAGAGAAAAATGTAACCCTAGAAATTAATGCTTTAATTATTGGATCAGGCTTATTTTATTTAGCAAATTTGTTGCTGAAGAAGAATTAATAATCGAAATTAAGAATTACAAAAAGAGTTAATTATGTCAAAGATATGGAATGATCTAAAATCAAATATGAAAGATTGGAGCAATGCTGCTGTTGAGAAAGCTGAAGAAGTAAGCAAGGTTGCTGTTGCTAAAACCGAAGAATTAACAAAAATAAGTAAAATAAAGTTAGTGATTCATCAACTTCAGCGAGATAAAAATAAAGAAATTTTTGCTCTTGGAAAATTGGTTTACAACCATTCTAAAGTAGCTAATATGTCAAACTTTACTGGAAATTCAGAATTTTTCTCCCATGTTGAGAAAATTGATAGCTTAAATGCGCAAATAGTTGAAAAAGAAAATGAAATTAATAAAATTAAAACAGAGACAATAGATGATTCTGAAATTTCAGAATCAAATACTCAAGATGATAGCGAAGAATTAGACTCTGCTCAAGATTTAGATGCGTCCTCAGGCAAAGTTGATGAAGAATAATTTATTTTTTTGAGTATTTAGACGTTTTTCGTAATATTCACTTCCATTTTATGAAAAAATATGTTTCGTAGAAAAAAGAACACAAATAAATATCATAATTATATTATCGTATCTGAAAAAGATAGCGGTGTACGTAATTATCATTTTTCCAGAAAGTTTGCATTAATTGTTATTGGTATATCTGTATTATCAATTTCTACAATTTTATTTTTTACTGCAAATGCTCTCACGGGTGTTTTATATAAAACTAAAATGACCAATCTGAGGTCGAGCTATGAGCATTTATCAGAAACACTAGTATCTTTACAGTCACAGCTTGACAATGTGTCAGGTGAAGTAGGATCAATAGAAGAGAAAGATGAAGCCATTAGGACTTATGCTGGCTTACCGCAGATAGATAAAGATGTAAGAAAATTAGGAGTAGGTGGTACCGATTTTAAAATAAGTACAATTGATGATATCCCTAATGATATAACTAGTAGGATAACTGAGATTGAAATGAACGTAAATGCGCTTTCAAGAAAAGTTAAGCTTGAATTAAATAGTTATAACAATTTATATGAAGTTGTTCGCAATCACTCAGATAATTTAAAATTTGTACCTTCAATTAGGCCTGTTCAAACAGGGTATTTAGGTTCAGGTTTTGGTTATAGAGAAGATCCATTCAATGGAAATACTAGGTTTCACTATGGACAAGATATTGCTGTAAATAACGGAACAAAAGTATATGCACCTGCAGACGGGAAAATTCGTTTTGCTGGAAATCAGGGCGGCTATGGAAAAGTAGTTAAAATTGATCATTCGAATGGTTATAGAACTTTGTTTGCTCACCTATCAAAGATAAATGTCAAACCAGGAGCAAAAGTAAAAAGAGGAGATTTAATTGCTTTAAGTGGTAACACAGGTAGAACTGCTGGTCCTCACCTGCATTACGAAGTTCACCATTATGGAGCGCCTCAGAATCCATTAGATTATTTTTTCTCAGGCTACCTCAAGTAAGCCTTTTTCCTCTAGTTTTCTTTTCATAATTTTCATCTAATTTATGCAGAAATCATATTTTATAGAAACCTATGGATGCCAAATGAACGTGGCTGA
>CERS01106463.1_pt1 | contig 19872 bp, 19 predicted proteins | sample 356251 | NCBI WGS metagenome assembly CERS01 (sample SAMEA2621020, study PRJEB7988) | marine metagenome | isolation source: saline water (ENVO:00002010), including
TAATTAAAGTCATTTCTGACTCCTTTCTTATTTAATTAATAAATTTACTTATACTGTTGCAATCCCTATGCCAAAGTAGATAAATAGTCAAAATTTCATACATAACTGACATTATATCATACGGTACTGACATAATGACGTAATTTAAATACTATATCAGGGCAGAAATAGTCTTGTAGAGGGTTAGTCTAAAATCGTAATTTAATAATGTTCAATAGTTATGAATCAACAAATTGCAGCTTCAAATCGTAAAGCGTATCATGAATATCATATTCTTGATAAGTATGAAGCTGGTATTGAGCTATTAGGTAGCGAGGTTAAAAGCCTTAGAGAAGCAAAAGCTAATTTAAAAGAGTCGTATGTTATTATTCGAAAAAATCAAGCATGGATAAGCGGAATGCATATTAATCCTTACTCCAATACCGGCCACGAGGGTCATGATCCGGTCAGAAATAGAAGACTTTTATTAAATAAAAAAGAGATAATTAAGATCAAAGCAAATCTTGATCAGAAAGGGTTAACAGCTATTCCATTAAAGTTATACTTTAATAATAACGGTTGGGCAAAACTTGAAATAGGACTTGCCAAGGGCAAGAAAATCTATGATAAGAAAAAATCTATCAAGGAAAGAGATATTAAGCGAGATATGCAGCGCGAATTAAGGGACCGTTCCAAATGAGTTTTGTATCTGTAGATGAGCAATTAAAACTGATTAATCGCGGTGTTGAAGAATTAATTCCTGAGGATCAATTAGTTGATAAGTTAAATAGGTCATTAAAAGAGGGTAAGCCACTGCAAGTAAAACTTGGCTGCGATCCCAGCAGACCCGATCTGCATGTTGGCCATGGAGTAGTCTTACGAAAATTACGCCATTTTCAGGATCTTGGCCATCAGTCAATTTTGGTAATTGGTGATTTTACTGCGATGATCGGTGATCCATCGGGTCGTAATAAAACTAGACCGCAACTTACCCTAGAAGAAACCAAGGAGAATGCGCAGTCTTACATCGAACAAGCAGCATCTATTCTAGATATCGATAAATTAAAGATCGTCTTCAACTCGGAGTGGTTAAATGCGATGAATTTTAGCGATGTTATCAAGCTTTCCAGTCATTATACCGTTGCTCGCATGCTCGAAAGAGACGATTTTACCAAACGCTATCAATCGGAGACTCCCATATCGATTCACGAGTTCATGTACCCTTTAGCTCAGGGAATGGATTCGGTGCATTTGCATGCAGATGTAGAATTGGGTGGTACCGATCAAAAATTTAATCTGCTTGTGGGTAGAGACCTGCAAAAGGAATACGACCAAGAGCCTCAGGTTGTGATCACCTTACCTTTATTGGAGGGAACCGATGGTCACGACAAGATGTCCAAATCGTACGGCAATGATATTGGTCTAACCGATACCCCAGAGGATATGTACGGTAAATCTATGTCGATTACCGATGAGATGATCCTGAAGTATTTTACTTTAGCCGCCGATGCCGATGATGTGTTATTGGGTCAAGTTGAAAAAGACCTCAACGATTCATCCTACAATCCCCGCGATGCCAAGCGGCTACTGGGAAGAACATTGGTCGCACTGTATTACGATGAGGATGCCGCTATAAAAGCCGAGCAACATTTTGATCAGGTGATCGTTAATAAAGACAACCCGGATGATATGACTGAATTCAGCTTAGATCAGGATATGAATATTATTGAAGTATTGCATAGCTCAAGCTTGGTAGACAGCAAAAGTGAAGCCAGGAGGTTATTCAATCAAGGCGCTATTCGCATTGATGGAGAAAAGGTAGCGGATATGAATACGATACTTTCTAAAGGAGCCGAATACATCATCAAAGTTGGTAAAAGACGTTTTTTAAAGGTAAAATGAAAAAAATTTCGTTTCTGTCGATAATATCGACACTAATTATTACAAGCTGCGTATCCCCAAGCCCACCCAAATTGGTGGTGGTTTTGGTCTCTGATCAAGCAGATCCAAATATTTTAGATAAATACGATCATTTATTTACCGGTGGATTTAGATGGCTTATAGATAACGGAATCATTTACAATGATGCCCACCTTAATCATGGCAATACCATTACAGCCGCGGGCCATTTTTCGCTTTCTACAGGTGTTCATCCTGGGAAAGAAGGTATTATAGATAATGAATGGTACGATAGAAAATTAAAGCGCTCCTATTATGCGGTAGAAGATACCTCGGTCACAAATCTATCCGGCAAGGAGATCATAGGCAGATCCTATCGCCATATCAAAAATTCTAGTCTAGCGGATTGGATGAAGCAATCGAACCCCAATACTAAGATCGTTTCGCTATCTGGAAAAGATCGTGCAGCCGTCTTATTTGGAGGCACCGATCCCGATCTTATGCTGTGGTACGATAAAAAGGGAGCCTACAGTATGTCTACTTACTATGCTGACTCTCTTCCTAGTTGGGTACAGGACTTTAATATAAGGCTCAACGTTAAAAGCTACATGGACAGTACCTGGAGCTTGGTTAGGAGCCCAGAGGTCTATGCGCAAAATACCCGTATTGATAATTTCAAAGGTGAGAAGATCGTATCTAAGAAGAAAGGGGCAACCCCCACATTGCCCTTATTATTAGGTGATATATCCATGAAATCGTTATTAGAGGGATTTTATGAGTATCCGCAAGGGGATAGGTCCCTTATCGATCTTGCCCTTGAATCCATCGAAAGGCTTGATCTTGGAGGCGACGATGTGCCGGATCTACTTTTTGTAGGATTATCTGCAACCGATGGTGTTGGTCATCATTTTGGCCCCCATTCAGTGGAACAGCTCGATAATCATTTACGCCTGGATAACCAGTTAATGCGATTGATCGACCATGTCGAAGAGAAGGTGGGTAGTGGTAATGCGATATATGTATTCTCAAGCGATCACGGCGCGCTAGAGCTACCTGAGTCCTTGAAATTGAAACGCATCAGCGCCGGTCGCGTATCCCGCAAACAGGAAAAACAGGTCTTTGCAGAAATCTTAAGTCAGATTGATCTTAAGATCGGCCCAGGTAAGGTCGAGGAGTACGATAATAATTTTTATTTTCACAATGGACTAACGGAGGAAGAAAAGGATATTGCATCAAATACGATCAAGGGTTTAGTTTTTAATATTGAGGGTGTTAGGATGGCCTTGAGCCCCCAAGAGATCATGTTGCTTCCTAACTCTAAGGAAAATACCAAACTGAAGAATATGATCCATCCGATAAAAAGTCCTGATATCTACGTGATATTAAAAGAGAATTGGTTATGGAGATCAACTCCTGGCACTAGCCATGGATCGCACTATAGCTACGATACGCATATACCGTTGATCTTTTCCAAAAATGGCATTGAATCCAGCCGGAGAGATAAATCGGTTTACTCGGTCGATTTGGCCCCTACCATTGCAAAATATCTTGGTATAAAACATCCGTCAAGCATCGATGGTAGGGCATTTAAATTAAGATTTAATAATAATTAGTTGATTAAGGAGATAATTATGAATTTAGAATTACTTACAGAATTCTTTATGTGGTTCGCTATTATAAATTTTGCAATGATAATCATTTTTTATCTAACGATTAGATTTTTATTTGTAAATGATTTCATATATAATACTTTTATAAAAAGTATGTATTTGGGCACCAAGGAAGAGTTCAATAAAATGATAGTCAGCACTTTTTTCTTATATAGAATACTTTTCGCTTTTTTTGCACTTTTTCCTTACCTGACGTTATTGATCATTAAATAATTGTTTTTGATATTTCCTATCATACTTCATAAGAGGTAACTTTTATTTTATTATTTAAGCTTATATTTAATTTTTGGAGATAGTTATGTCTGATAATGTAAAAGAATTTTCTACCGATGATTTTAAATCCGAAGTGGTAGAATCTGATACACCGGTCCTGGTTGATTTTTGGGCCGAATGGTGTGGCCCTTGTAGGGTTATCGCTCCTGTTGTTGAGGAGCTTGCTAACGACTATGAGGGCAAAGTGAAGTTCGGCAAGGTAAATGTTGATGATCATAATCAAGTTGCAAGTGAATATGGTGTAAGAAGTATTCCTACCTTACTGATATTTAAAGGTGGTGCAGTTGTTAATCAAATTGTTGGCGCTGTACCCAAAGAAAAAATAACCGATATCTTAGATACGGTTGTCTAGTTTTTAATTAATTAAATAGAATGAATCGAAAGGTTATAATTATTGGATCTGGTCCTGCTGGTTTAACAGCAGCACTTTATACCGCTCGCGCAAATCTAAATCCATTGGTCTTTGAAGGTAGTCAGCCTGGTGGTCAGTTAACGATTACAACTGATGTTGAAAATTTCCCCGGTTTTCCGGATGGAATTATGGGCCCTGAATTAATGGATTTATTTCGTAAACAGGCTGAAAGATTTGGCGCCGAGTGCCATTTTGAACATGTGACCAAGGTTGATTTTAGCAAAAAACCCTACAACGTATGGGTGGGTGATAAGAATTACCAAGCTGAATCAATTATCATCGCAACAGGAGCAACCGCAAAGATGTTAGGCTTAGATAGCGAAAAAGAGCTGATGGGTTTTGGGGTATCAGCGTGTGCGACTTGCGATGGTTTTTTCTTTAAGGATAAAAAAGTGTTGGTCGTAGGTGGTGGCGATTCTGCTATGGAAGAAGCAACTTATCTTACCAAGTTTGCTTCAGAAGTGGTTATTGTACATAGAAGAGAAGAATTTAGAGCTTCTAAGATCATGATCGATCGGGCGATGAATAATCCAAAAATACGTGTATTATGGAATTCTACGATCGATGAGATTATGGGATCGCAAGAAAAAGGTGTTCATGCAGTGAAAATTAATAAAACGGATTCTGATGAAAGTTTTGAAGAAGAATGCGATGGCGTCTTTATGGCGATTGGTCATAAACCAAATACGGAATTATTCACTGATGTTTTAAAAACCGATCAAAATGGTTATTTGGTAACTACAAATGGTTCTACATCTACCAATATCGATGGTGTATTCGCCTGTGGAGATGTTCAGGATCATGTTTATCGACAAGCGGTAACGGCTGCTGGGTCAGGATGTATGTCAGCGATAGATGCCGAACGATACCTAGAAAGTATCTCAGATTAAATAATCTTTCTTTTCGTCCTCTTAAAATAGGGTGGTGAAATGAGTAAAAAAACAACGCTAATCTTAGAGTTGAAAAAAATTCAAAGATTAGTTAATTCAAGTTTAGTTTTAGATATTCGTCATTTAAAGTTTCACAAAGGAACCATTTATGGTGTGGTTGGTGCTGTGGGTTCTGGTAAAACTTCATTATTGAGTATCCTATCTGGTTTTTCAAAGCCGAATAAAGGCTCAGTCCTTTATGATTACAAACCGTACAAAAAAAATCTATTTGGGGTAATTAACCCGCCTAAAGAAATGTTTTTTGTCAATAATCATAGATTCAAAAATAAAAACGTATCAACACTTTTTGAAAAATCTAATGGTAGTCAAATATTATCAAATTATTTTTCAAATTCATCTGTAGATACAATCATGAATACGAAGTTGAATAGCTTATCGATTGGTGAGAAAAGTGCGGTTTCTCTTGCCCTAGGTATTGAGTTTGATCCACGGGTTTTGGTGATAGATGATTATGCCATGCACTATGATAATAAAATGGAAAATAAGTTCAGAAAAAAATTAAAAAATATGAATAAAGATCACGGCACAACATTAATTTTATCTTCTGCAAATGAACAAACGCTTAGATCTTTTTGTTCGGTATTGATTTATTTAGATAACGGCCATATTTCAAAAATTCGAACGGGAACCCAAAAAACTAACTCGTATAGTAGAAATCGCTCTAAAGGTTATCAAAATAATAAATCTAAACGAACAAGATCTAGATATAAGGGAAATAATGATAAATCGAGATAAGTTTAAATCTATCGTTGACAGCTTTCAGAATAAGAAAGTGCTGATTATTGGCGATGTGATGCTAGATAGATATTATTACGGCCAAACCAATCGAATGTCACCAGAAGCCCCGGTACCCATAGTTGACATTGATAAAATCATAGATAATCCTGGGGGTTCTTCAAATGTAGCCTTGAATATTTCAATGCTTGGCGCAAAGCCTATCATTTGTGGAATCATTGGCTCTGATGAATATGGGACAACCATTCAAAATCAGCTAGAAAAAAATAATATCTCAACCGATCTAATTATTGAAGATTCACATCGACCAACCACTATTAAATCGCGAATTATTTCTAAAGAACATCAAGTAATACGTATGGACCAAGAAGACGCTAGCGACCACTCAGAAGTGCTAACAAATAAAATCATTACGGCAGCTTCCAAAGTCATCAATGATTTAGATGGAATTATTTTGCAAGATTATAATAAAGGTCTTTTAAATGGATTTAGTATTCCCAAATTTCTAAATCTTGCTACAGAAAATGAAGTTCCAGTATATGTAGATCCAAAGCATAATAATTTTACCTCTTACAATAATGTCAGATTATTTAAACCAAATCTTTCAGAATTTTTACATTATGATTCCAAATTTAAAAATATTGAGGATGTAGGCTTGGCATTTAAAAGTAAGATTAATTCTGAAATATTAATGATAACAAAAGGCGCTGATGGTGTTTCTGTTTTCTATGAATCAGACCATTTTCAAATATCAACAAGAGCTCGCAAAGTACACGATGTTTCCGGTGCCGGTGATACCGTTATTTCAACTTTTTGTTTATCAGATTTATGTAATGCTAACCCTCAAGAATCAGCGTTTATTGCAAACTATGCAGCTGGTCGCGTATGCGAACAGCCCGGTGTTGTGCCCATTCAAGCATCTATGCTGAAAGAACTTTTAGATCATCTAGATCAATAATTATACCATTACTGATTATATGCATTCAGCGATTGTTAAGACATTAATATTATTTTCAGTAATTGACAATCTATCATCACAACCTGATCTACGTTTTAATCCTTTCGATTGGGTCGCTTATAGGCAAACGGGCTCAATAAATTCTATTTCTTTTAGCGATAGGTATGCCTTTATAGGTACACAAATGGGCGGTGTATTACGATTTAATATTAATTCTCAACGATTTGATGAGCCTATTACGACTGCGCAAGGGTTAGATAATAATTTTATAACAGCCGTACATTTTTCTTCCAATGGAATTCTCTGGGTTTCATCTTCGGATGCTTTGCAATATAGTCTATCTGCTGAAGGGGATTGGAGAATAATTAAGTTATCATCAATCGGAATACCCAATAGAGCAAATATTTATCGTATTGGTGATGACGGTAAAGATATTTGGATTGATTCGGATGGAATATTGTATAGACTGGATAGCATGACGGGCATTGTACTTGAAACTATTGTTAGACAAGACAGAGTTATTCGATGGAGCTCAGGTATAAATAATACGATCAATGATTATTCAAATATGCTTTTTAATTTTACCTTTTTAGATGGTTGGATGAATAATCTGAATAATATTTTGAGCCCAGATGGTGATTATATAAATATAACGACCATAGCAGAAAATAATTTTGGACAAATGATGATTGGCTGTAGCGATGGAACGTTCTTTTTTGGTAATAAATCTATGCGAATGCTGACCCCATATAGATTTGGATTGGCATCAAATGATGTTCACGCAATTAATGGTAAAAATTCTTTTTGGATTGGTGGTAGATCCATTGATTTGAAAGCTGGGATTACCTATTTTGATCCTAATAGAAATATTTTTGATCATTACTATTTTGAAAAAATTATCAATTTAGATTCTTCACCTATTTTTTCATCAATAGATTTAAAAAAAGAAGTACTGTTTGGTGGTGAGGAAAAAATTATTGTTTTTGAAAAAAAAGAGAATATGTGGAGCGAATTTTACTTATCATCAGGCTTGAGAAGAAGCATAGTTAATGACATGATTGAAATTGATGATGACTTATGGATTGCAACATCCAATGGAATAATGATCATAGATAGAGAAACAAAAAAATCTTTTGAAAATGAAATTACAGATTTACTTAAGAATGATATTGTTTATGACTTCCTTTATTACAAGCAAACCTTATTTATAGCCACCACTTCTGGACTATATATTTATGATAATAAAAATGAAATATTTTATGAATATGACTCTTTTGGTTATATGGAAAAAGATTTTAGTTTTTCACCCAATAGATTCAGATTTACTTCGATTTCAAGATATAGAAATGATATTTATTTTGCTACCCAAGAATCTATAATTAAATTTAATTTTTTGAATCGAACGTGGTCTAAAGCTGTAAGTGCTGATGTTTATAGCGCAATGGAGATCAAAGATATTGAAGTGTTTAAGGATAATATGTTTATAGTTACAATGAACGGTTTAGTTCAGTATAATTTAAAAGATAAGATTATTCAGGTTTTTAATTATAAATTTTTAGGTAGAATAAATAAGGTAAATATTAAAACATCAAAAGTTTGGATTGGAACTTCACAGGGGATGATTTCGTATCGTTATAAGTAATGCATAGATTTTTATTTATATTATTTAGTCTTATTATATTTTTTGAAAATATTAATGCGCAAAATCGCCCTAGATCTAAAAAGAAAGAATTGATACGCCAATATACATTTACCGCACTTTCTGTAGCAGATTCAAAATCAGATTCAATTAGGATATTATCCTACTTAGTCGTTCCAAATAGCGTCTTAAAGTTTGTCAAAAAATCCAATACTTTTGAATCTTCTTATCAGGCAAAAATTACTATCAAAAAGAAAAAAGGTGCACAGTTAGGTAGGAAAAGCTGGTCAAATACGCTCAAAACTAAAGACTATTTAGAATCAACCTCAGATAAAATTTCTACTGTACATTTTTATGAATTTAAAGTTCCACCTGATGATTATATAGTATCTTCAGAATTATTTGATAAAGACTCCAATGAGAGCGGTATAATTAACAGGGAAATAAAACATAAGAAACAAAATGCAAACGTTCTAATCTATAAACCATTCTTAATCGATAGCTTTGATGGAAATTGGGGTTTAGGTAGCAACGAAATTCCAATTATATCAAATATTATCGGAAAAAATTCAGTTAAACCTACGATTTTCCTATCAGGTAAAGTAGATACGGGTCTATACAAAATTAATATCACCATTAATTCAACAAATAAAAAAGAATTATGGAATCAGTCTTATGAAGTTAATACTAAAGACAATTTTTTTGTTCAAAGAATTGCAATACCTGAAGAGGTCATTAACAAAGGCCTAAGAAAAAAGGTTTATGTTACTTTAGAGCAAGGTAAAAACAAGAAAAAAGAAACATTAATATTTGGTGTTACTAGAGATGGTTTTTCAAAGTCAATTTCAAGCTTTAATCAGGCAATTCTCGCTATGCGTTATATATTAGTTGATGATGAATATAAAAAGATGCGCCGCTCTAAACCTGAGATGCAAGAAGAGTTGTTTTTAAAATACTGGAAAGATAGAGACCCTTCTCCTGAAACGAAAAAAAATGAGCTTCAGGATGAGTATTTTGCAAGAGTTGCTTATGCTAACAATTCTTTTAAAGGCAGTACCGATGGCTGGAGAACACAAATGGGCGAAATTTATATAAAATTTGGTCGTCCAGATGACATTGAAGAATACAGTGACCCCTATACTAGATATTACCAGCAAAGATGGCATTATTACCGCATAAATAAATATTTTGACTTTGTAGATGAAAGTGGTTTTGGTGATTATAGATTAACGTCTCCATTCTACGGTGGAAACGCTTGGTAGTATTTCAATGAACTTTAGCCAGGAAGAAATAGAATCTTTACGAAAATTATTATTTCGAGATGAAAATCAAAATAATCCTGAATTGCGATCGATCTATAATAAAATAACCAGTAAAAAAGATAATTTTACGATGTTCGTGGATGGAGCAGCCGACTTGCATTCAAAAACTTCGGGTATTGGTGGTGTGATTTATAAGGATGAAGAAGAGTTATTCACATTTTCTGAATATTTAGATGATGCTACAAATAATGAGGCAGAATATACCGCCTTGATATATGGTTTAAAGTTGCTAATTAAAGAAAATGTTTTAAATATTGATATATATTCAGATAGCGAATTAGTAGTTAAACAAATCAATGGTCTATATAATGTTAAAAATCAGCGTATGAAAAAACTTTACGATAAAGCTATTTCTCTTTTATCGCAATTAGAATTATGGACTTTTTCACATGTATTAAGAGATAAAAATCAGGTTGCTGATAAGCTTGCAACTGATGGTAGGTTAGCAGGAAAGTGATTTATTGTTTAAAGTAATGTAATCGTATCACTTTTTTCCCTAAATTATAATTATAATCCGAGTGTAATTATTTTCAAATGAATTTCTTAAAAAATATTAAAAATCCCTTAAGCTGGGTTTCTGGTGATATTGCTATTGATTTAGGTACCGCAAATACTTTAGTCTACATTAAAGGTAAAGGCGTAGTTATTAATGAACCATCAATTGTAGCTAAATCTGTACATGATGATAAGATCATTGCAGTAGGATACGATGCAAAAGCCATGGTCGGAAGAACCCATAGAGAAATTGAGACGGTTAGGCCTTTAAGGGACGGTGTGATTGCTGATTTCAATATGACAGATGGCCTACTTCAAGGCTTTATAAATAAAATTAACATGAATAGACTGGCTAGACCTCGAATGGTTATATGTGTTCCATCTGGTGTAACAGAAGTTGAAAGAAGAGCAGTTCGTGATTCTGGTGAGCGTGCAAATGCCCGCCAAGTTTTTCTCATAGAAGAACCTGTTGCTGCTGCTATCGGAATAGGCCTTGATATTTCAAAACCAGTAGGTAGTATTATTATTGATATAGGAGGAGGTACTACTGAAATTGCAGTTATTGCTTTAAATGGGGTTGTCACTAAAGAAGCTATTCGCGTTGCTGGGGATGAAATGGATACTGCAATAATACAATGGTTCAGAAACGAACATAAGTTAGAAGTAGGCCCTTCTACTGCTGAATCAATTAAAAAATCGGTTGGATCAGCAATGAGAATTAAAACTGAAATGATAGCAGTAAAGGGCAGGGATTTAGTTTCAGGTATACCTAAGACAATAGAAGTTTCTTCAGATGAAATTCGACAAGCTCTAAAAGATCCAATAAATGCAATTGTTGAGGCTGTTAAACGTGCATTAGAACGCACACCACCAGAATTATCTTCAGATATACTTGACCAAGGAATTATCATGACAGGTGGAGGAAGTATGCTTAAAGGTATTGATCAACTAATTCGCGAACAAACAAGTGTTCCAGTCAATGTGGCTGAAGATCCTCTACTTTCTGTAGTAAGGGGTACCGGTAAAGTCTTAGAGGATGTTAAAAAATACGAGTCTGTTCTTATATAAATATTTAAATGCAAAAAATATATCTATCTATTATAAAAAAGAGAGATCATCTTGTTTTTATATTAGCCGTATCTATTTCATTCAACCTCTTATTAAATAACGATTCTCCCAATACTCTTCTCATTAGAGCAAAATTTATTGATACTTTTTCCTTTTTGAGCACACCTAGTATGTGGTTAAAAACTATTATTCAACTTGAAGAAGAAACGCAATTGTTACGAGAAAAAAATATGCAACTCACCCTTCAATCAGATGATATGCTAAGATCGTTTGATGAAAATAAAGCACTTAAAAGATTATTAGATTACAAAAAAGATAGCAACTTTAATTTATTATCCGCAAAAGTCTTAAATATGGGCTTATCTTCAAACCTCTCTTCAATTACCCTAAATGTCGGTAAAGAAGATGGTGTTAAGATCAATCAACCGATCATTATTCCTGAAGGTATTATAGGAAAGACTATTGCCGTTGGTGAAACGAACTCTATTGCACAATTGATAACCGATGTTAATTTTAGAATTTCAGTTAGAGTTTTACCATCTGGCTCTGTTGGTGTTTTACGGTATTTAAACGATGATATTTGTGAAATTAGAGAAATACAGAAAAATGCAAATATTGAACTTGGTAATACTGTTTTTACATCTGGTTTTAGCTCTATATATCCACCCAATTTACCTGTAGGTAGGGTTATTGAAATTCAAGATGAAATATCAAGTTTTCAAAAGATAGTAAAGGTAAGAATATCTTCTAAAATTGGTTCTTTATTAAATGTTTTTATAATTCGAGACAATGACAATGAATAGCGTTCAAATAATTTTTATTTCATTAGTAGTATTATTATTTCAATTTCTACTCGTCGATTTTCTTTCATTGAACCTTATTCGTCCTGATTTCTTGGTTATATATATTTTATTTATAGGCCTATCCAAAGGAAAATTTGTTGGAACTATGACCGGTTTTTGTCTTGGGTTGATATCTAATCTTTTTGGGATTGGATCTTTATTTGGATTAGAATCATTATCTTTATCAATAGTTGGCTATTTAGCAGGCTATTTAACAAATAGCTATGAAAAACTCCTTCCATACATTTTTCATTCAATTTGGTTGATAATTATATTCATCCACTTTTTTATTATATGTTATTTTAGATTTCAAAATATTTATCTGTTAGATTTATCGGATTTTTTATTCAACTGGTTAGCTTCAGTTTCGTATACTTTACTTTTTATTATTGCCATTCAGTTTATCTATCCACTAAAAGATGCCTCCCATGCTGAAGTCTCCTAATATTACGTCAAAAACTAGACTCTGGTTTTTTTATATTTTTGTAATATTTATTCATTTTATACTTTTTGCTAGATTTTTCAAAATTCAAATAGTTGATAACGAGCTCTATAAAAAAAGAGCAAAGAGTAATTATGTACGTGCGATATCTCAACCTGCACCTAGGGGTTTAATATTAGATAGATATGGTGAAATCATTGTTGATAACTATCCAACATATATACTTTATGGAATTGATGCAGAAATTAAAAATAAGGATAAAAATTTTTCAATTATTAGTGCGGCAACAGGTATTGATACATCGATACTTATAAATAATTATAATAATTATTATCGAAGCAGATTTTTGCCAGCTAAAATAGTAAAAGATTTAACAATTGAACAACTAAGTCGACTCGAAGAAGAAAAAAATAATTTAACTGGAATTATATATAAACAATTTCCAGAGAGGATATATCATCCAAAAGTAAGATTGACACATGTGTTGGGTTATCTTAAAGAAGTTGATAAGGAGATGATGGATAATTATAAAGGTGTTCAATATAATTTTGGAGATTTAGTTGGTTGGTCTGGAATTGAAAAACAATACGAAAATAAATTAAGAGGGAAAAAAGGGGTATCATATTATCAGGTTGATGCATTCGGGAGGGAAGCTGGGACTGTTGATTCTTATAAAAACATTTTATCTCAACCAGGTCAAAACATAAACACTACACTAGATTTAAATTTACAATTACTTTTAGAAGATATTTTTAAAGATAAAAAAGGTGCTGCCATTGTTTCCAAACCTCAAACTGGTGAAGTATTATCGTATTTAAGCTCCCCCGATTATAATCCTGATCTTTTCACAGGATTAGTATCAAGCCAAGAATGGCAAAATATTGTTTCCGATCCTGATAGGCCATTATTGAATCGCGCCGCAAATGGAATGTATCCACCTGGCTCTATATTTAAAATGATAGTAGCTATCGAACTTTTAGAAAAAAAGTTAATAGATAAAAAATGGTCAACTTTTTGTACAGGTAAATACGAATTTTATGATAGGGTGCATAAGTGCTGGGAAAAAAATGGCCATGGAAAGGTTGATATGGAAACAGCTATTGCTCAATCCTGTGATGTTTTTTTTTATGAAGCAATTCAAAAAGTAAGATTAAATGAACTAGAAGAGCGATCTAAATTATTTTTTCATGGCGTACCAACCAATATTGATTTACCCTCTGAAATGAAAGGAAGAATGCCAAATAGAAGTTATATGAATAAACTTTATGGTCGTTACGGATGGTCAACGGGTGCTATGCTTAATATATCTATAGGTCAGGGTGAAATATTAGTAACACCGATTCAAATGGCAGCTTATATCAATATAATAGCTACAAAGGGTAATACAAAAAGATTGCATTTTGTTTCAGCAGAACCATTAATAGATTACAATAAAATTTCACTAAAAGAAAATACATGGGAAACTATTCATAATGGAATGCGGAAGGTGGTTTATGCACCAAAAGGAACTGGCCGTCTTTCAAATCCAAAAATTTCTGGTGTTAATGTTTATGGAAAAACTGGCACTGCCGAAAACCCTCACGGAGAAACCCATGCCTGGTATATTGGCTATGCTTTAGATCGAGATGATGATATGGTTTCCGTTGTTATTCTAGTTGAAAATGGAGGTGGAGGGGGAAGTGTAGCATCTCCGATCGCTGGAAAGATTTTTAAAAAATATTTTAATAATAAAAATACGAAATTTGCCAATATTCAATGATTTCAAATTTAATTAATTCTGTAAAAACATCCCCATTTAGTTTATTGGTTATTATTTTTGCAATTTTAAGTATTGGATTGATATCTCTATATAGTATTGCAGAGATTAAAGCGGATGATGCTTCTAACGCATTTTTAAGGCAATTAATTTTTTTAGGACCTGCAATAATTTTGATGCTTATATTTACAATAATTCCAAAAAAATTAATTCATGAATATATTTATGTTTTTTACGCTTTAATCACGCTATCGGTTATTCTTCCATTTTTTGGATCAAAGGTAGCAGATACATATAGATGGATTAATATTGGACTACCATTTAGCTTACAACCCTCTGAAATATCTAAATTAATTATTGTATTAACGCTAGCTAGATATCTTTCTGATAGAAATATACAATTAAACCAATTTAACTCAAATTTAATACCATTTATTATAGCTTTAATTCCTGCCCTAATAGTTTTAAACCAACCCGATCTAGGCACAGCTCTCGTTATGATCAGTCCAGTTATTCCAATGCTATATTGGGTTGGAGCAAGACCTTTTCATCTATTTTTAATTATCGCACCACTCTTAAGTATTTTAACAGCAGCAAATGTTATAGCTTTTACAGTATGGACTGCTATAATGGGTTTAATAATTTTTTTATCTAAACCAAAACTTTGGAATGGTATTCCAATATTTTTTGCTAATATTTTTCTTGGTTTAATATTTCCATTATTTTGGAATAGTTTTTTGAGACCGTACCATCGAAGTAGAATATTGACCGCGATTAACCCTGAACTCGATCCTCTGGGTTCAGGCTACCAGGTAATACAAAGTAAAACCGCATTAGGTTCTGGTGGTTTTTTAGGTAAAGGGTGGGGAGAAGGTACACAAACACAATTAAAATTCTTACCAGTACAAGAATCAGATTTTATTGTTAGTGTCATTGGTGAAGAATTGGGATTTTTATCAATATTATTAATGCTAGTTCTATTTCTATATTTAATTCTCAAAATATTGAATTTGGCATTTAATGCAACCGATAGGTATTCAGGCCTAGTTCTTGTTGGAATAGCAACTATTTTCCTATCTCATATTTTTATTAATTTCTCTATGGCATCTGGAATGATACCAGTTAAGGGGCTTCCCCTGCCATTTGTATCATATGGCGGTTCATTTTTGCTTTCCTGCTTTATTATGATTGGAATCGTAATAAATTTTAGCAAAGAAGAGCCTTATTAATAATTTAAAAAATAATATCGATTTTGCTTGATTTGAGGTAAATTACGTATGTTATTTAATTATTAAATCCGAGGATAATCTAGTTGTCTAAAAAAGTAAATAAATATCGTTTACTGGCTTTTTGCTTATTATTATCAACTCTCACCTTTGCGCAAAACGCGAGCGCTTCTCGAGAATTGTCTCGATTAAATAATTCTTTAAATACCCAAAATATGCGAATTGATTCATTAGATGCTCAAATGCGCCTTCTTTTGCCTGAAATAAAAAATGCCTTATCAGCAAATTTAAAAGCAAAAGCACAAACTGATTCTGTTGCTATTCTTCTAATTAATCGTATTAATACATTTCAAAATAAAATGAGATTGATTGAAGATAAAATTTCATATGTTGATAGTGTAAATTTTGAAATTCTTGCTCAGCTAGTTATGGTAGAAAATAAAATTGTTACTTTAGCAAATAGTTTTACAGAAATGTATGATTTAAAAAATAATAGTTCTTCAGCTAAAGTAAGCTCTAAGATCAGTCCTGTAGAATACAAGAAAACATACATTGATGCATTATCCGCCTATCAAAATGGCGACTACAACAAAGCTATAAATGGATTTTCTGGACTAGTCTTAACTGATCCAAAAAATGATTTAGCTGATAATAGTCAATATTGGCTAGCAGAGTGCTATTATACAATTAAAAATTACAAACGCGCTGTTATAGAATTTGAAAAAGTTTTTTCATTTTCAGGTACTGATAAGGATGATGATGCACAGTTAAAACTTGGTCATTGTCACCGCAGTATGGGCAATATCAAAAAAGCAAAAGAAGAATACCAAAGATTGCTTGATTATTTTCCAGGTTCAGAGTTTTATGATAAAGCCCGCAACTCTTTAAAACAATTAAACGCTCAATAAATACTAAATATAGTACATGTCCTTAAAATTATTTTATTTTACAACAGAAATTGCACCATTTGCGAATACATCATTATTAAGTAAGTATTCGGTTGATGTTCCTCTATCTCTTCAAACCTCTGGTCATGATATTAGAACGATTTTACCTAAATACGGATTTGTAAGTGAAAGAAAATATATTTTAAGAGAAGTTATTCGTTTAAGAGAAATACCTTTTGATTTTGATGAAAAAAATCAAGTAGTATCTGCCAAAAGCGCATTTATACCTAAAACCAGGGTACAAGTATATTTCCTTGAAGATGTTCAATGGTTTAAGCCACTTTCTGACTTGCTATATAAAGCTAAAAATGGAAGGATTTTATCTGACAATGATGAAAGATATGCTTATTTTTCCATTGCGTCAATCGCTACGCTTCCACATTTATTTTGGAAACCGGATGTTTTGATTTGCAACGATTGGCAGACTGCTACCACACCTTTAATTTATAAGCAGATTTATGAATCCAGAGAATTTTATGATAATATCAAAACAGTAATTACTGTTCATAATTTTGATGAACACTGTATTTATAATCGCTCAGTTTACAATAAGCTTGGGATTGATCTACCAGAGCAAATTAAAGGAGATAAAATCAATTGCTATGAAGCTGCTGCTCCATTTGCTGATTTAATTATTTCTTTAGATAGTCCATCAGTTAACAATACCAAAAAACTTCTTGAACTCCCATTGGTAAAGGCTAATAAGAAGAAGTTGGTTTCTTTGAAGGTAGATGCTGGAGAATCACCAAACTATGATAATGTATCCTCAAAAATAAACGATGAATTGACGAAACATTTCGCTTAGTTCTTTGTTTATTTTATATAAATTTATTTAATAAATGCCTATATCTACACTCAGAGTTATAAATATAATTTTATTTCTCCTCTTAATTATGGCTTCTTGTGAGCAAAAACCATTAAGGGTGGAAGATGAAAATCTTTCTCTTTCTTCGGATACAATCACCTTTAATATTGTAGATGATATTACTTATCAAATTCCCCCAAATATGAGTGGATCAAAATATCTCTATATTGGCAAAAGGGATGGTTATGAATTTGATCTAAACTATATTAGAATTAATAATTTTTCAGTAAATAGATATGACCCATTAAATGGCGATACAATTGTAAGTAAATTCCATGATTACAGCACTTCTTCCCTAACTGTTGATAGCTTAAAGCTTTCACTTAATTTTATTAATGACTCCATTAATACAGATGCTCATTTTTATTTACGTTATTTTCCCGATGTATCAGATTCAGTTTTTAGTAGAAGCAGAACTAATTATTTAAATTATAATTCTAATTTTTCAGATATTATTTCATATGGTACTATCTCAGAAGATACATCAAGCTCTTACGCAAAACTTAGTTTTTCTATTGATACTTCATACTTTTCAAAATTTAAAGATACTTCACTGGTGGATTTCAATAATTCATTTTTAATTAGCGCTAATAACGTCAAACATAATTTTTATGAATTCTTCAGTATAAATAATGGTGAAAATACTAGTCCTAGTCTATCAATATTTTTTAAATATATATTAAATGACTCTACTGTTATTGATACATTTAATCTTCATAATGCAATTGAGGATTTAGCAATATTAAAGTCCGCTTCTCTTGTTGAAAATGATACTAATTATTTATCTATTTCCCTTGCTAAGGGACTTAAATCCTTAATTACTGTAGATACTAAGGATTGGCAACTGCCAAAAGGTAGCGTAATAAGAAAAGCTGAGCTTATGCTTTCTTCAATCAACAATGATTCTTCAAATTCATTAATAATAAACTCATATCCATTAAAAGGAGATCTTTTTCCTAAGAAATTTAGTTTTTTTGAAAATGACCCCTTTGATTTAGACATACCAAATGGTTCATCCTCTATACTGAATAATAATGAATTAAAATTAAATCATAGACTTGGTAGTACTAATTTTTTTAAAACAAATAAATCACTACATATTTTTAATATTCAACCAAATATAACGAATGACCCTTTTTCAACTATTAATTTTCATAATTCAAACCACATAGAACTCTTTCCTAAATTTAGGATTATTTATGTCATTCCTTAGAATTATAAAATTACTTTTGTTTTTAACTGGTATTATTTATTCCCAATCCATATACAATTCACATGGACTGGGAATTATGAAATCCTCATTTCATTCCTCTAGTGATGGCTTAGGCTCTATTGGTCTTGTACCAAGTTTTTCATCTAAAGTATCTTTGGATAATCCATCTACCTGGAGACACCTAAATTATTCTTATATCAATAGCTCGTATATATCACAAGCATATGAATTAAAAAATTCTCAATCAAATAGCATATCATCTCAATTCAATGGAATTCAATTTTTAATACCTATTAGAAGTAAGTACGCTCTCGGTTTATCTGTAAAACCAATAAATAGCCACAATACATATTTAAAGACAGATACCGTAAGATATCAGTATTTTGATGATAATATTGACTCATTTAAAGAGTTCAAATCTGGTGGAGGTATCATGGCGTTAAATTTTGCTATTTCTCTACCAATAAATAGAAAAATGAATATTGGCATTGCATATGATAGTTTTTTTGGATCTTCGCGAAATGAAAAGTCAATTATTTTAGATGGTATATACTATAGGTCTCTAAATATCAATACATTTAAAGGTTCAAAATATAATATGTACTTTGCTGGAGAACTTTTTGAATCAAATGACTTAATAGTTAGTCTTTATTCGGGTATTGGAAAAACTTTAGATCCTGTTTCTGGAAATAGTTACAATTTCCAATTATATGAAGATTCAGATAGAAATTTTATTCCTAGTTCCAATGATTTTCCATCAAATACTGATGTAGATACTGTGGCGTTGGAAAAAATTTATTCTCCAAATGATTTTAGTTTAGCTTTAAACATGGATTTTAAAAATTCACTAAACACTTATTTTGAATTTCAATTATGGAATGATAATGCGCAAAATTTAAATTTTATTAGTTTATATAATGATCAGATATTATCTAATAATCATGTTGGTGTAGGCTTGATAAAGTTTGGTTCTTTGGAAGCGAAAGATTGGCAAGATAAAATAACGATGAGATTTGGTTTGTATCGTAAAAATTATAAGCTATCAATGGGTAGTAAGAAAGTAATTGAGAATGGTTTATCATTAGGATTTGGCATTAAATTTAGCTCAACAGGAAATCAATTAGATTTTTCATTTAAAAATGGATCCCGTTCCTCAATTAATTATTTTAACGAATCATTTA
>CERS01316484.1_pt1 | contig 19773 bp, 19 predicted proteins | sample 356251 | NCBI WGS metagenome assembly CERS01 (sample SAMEA2621020, study PRJEB7988) | marine metagenome | isolation source: saline water (ENVO:00002010), including
TCTCCTTCCTCCCTATCCTCTCCTTCCTCCCTATCCTCTCCTTCCTCTCCCCTCCGTTCTCCTTCCTCCCTATCTTCCTCATCAGTTCTTTCCACACCATTGTGGCGTTGTAAATTTCTATATCGGTTAGCAAATCTAGTAAAAATAGTATCTTCATTCACAATATTACGAATAGTTAAATAGCTAAATTTAACAGGAAACACATAGTCTAGTGGTGGGGTAATCTCTCCGCAAATTATACGAAGTTCATTAATTACATTTGTAAAATCATTAATTAAACGATAACCCCAAATATGATTGTATTGATAAGAAGTAATCTTATACGCTAGATAATTACCAAAATGATTATAATATGGAATATAAGTATGTAATTCTTCGGCAAACATTCCATTAGAATAAACAAGAGAGATATCACTACCAAATTTATATAATATACGTACCATATCAGGATTATTAGTCCATAATACAGCAACATTAAGAGCATTGAACCCATTAGTAGAAAACTGATTTAAAATATTATCTTGTATAGTATAATTAACTAATAATTCTGTAGCCATTGACCCATGAGATTTTGTAAAATAATATAAATACCTTACTACATCAGTAACTGTTTTAAACATAATTATTAAATGAAGACAAATCACATGGACTAAAAAATTAGAAAGTTTATATTTAGAACAAAAAGACTCTTTAATAAATGTGGCATCAATAGTCGTATTAGAATCAATTCCTAAATTATGCATCATCAGTTGTTTAGCCATAGTAAGAGAAATATAATCAGCTTGATAGCTCTGCGATGGACGCGTGGAATTTCCTGAACGTATTTTTAAACATATTCTAGAATAATCTGGTGTCGGTGCTACATTACTTTCTCTATGAATACCATCACTAGCAAACATACTAGTATTCTCTCCCATAAATTCTCCATAGTCATCAAATAAATCTTGGCTCATTAATAAAAGTATAAATAAATTGTTTAATATTCTTTTGTTAATTTAACGACTACCGATTCAGTTATACGAATTGCTAGAATACCCACTATTTTTTTATGTATTTCTGGAAATGGTATACTTACTTCAATTCTCTCACCTAGATTGATATATTCTTGTAATAATGTATATAATGTACGAACCGGTTGATATTGCCCAGGATTTAAATTGAGTGATTGGAGAGATTGTATTATTTTTGTAGCTTCAACTTGACGTTCTTCTTTAGTTCGGTTTCTAGATACTCCATGCCCAAGATGATTCACATTATTTTTACGACGACGATTCTCTCTTTTTTTTCTATTAACCATATATGTATGATAAATCAAATATTTAATATAAATCAAATATTTAATATAAATCAAATATTTAATATAAATCAAAAATTATACACATTCTGTTTTATCCCAAGGATAATTTAACCAAATATCTTCTACATTCTCTCCAGAAATATATAATATATCATCAGAGAGATGACCCAGTTTAGGTTTAATTTTATTATGAACAACCGCTACAGCTATAGCAGCAGGATTACATTCACGTAAAGCATCAATACATTTACTTAAAGTCAGTCGTGTATCATCTACCTCATCAACAATAACAACACGTCCTCCAGGCACTTTAGTACCGTGGCCTTTTGTAATATCAAACCACTGATGTATATTAACATTAGTTGTATCATGGAGAGAATTACTAGTATCATCATACGCTTCCATTGTAATTGCTAAGATAGGAACTTTATTTAAATGAGAACGTAACATTCGTGCTGGAATAAATCCTCCACCACCAATAGCAATAATAACATCCGGTGAAAATTCACAAATAGAAGGTGCCATAGAACAAATGGTATTATGAATCTCTCCATATTGATAATTACGCATAACTATTTTCTCTTCTACACCAATACCATTATCCACACCAATACCATTATCCACCCCAATACCATTATCCACACCACTACCATTATCCACACCAATACCGTTATCCACATCAATACCATTATCCACACCACTACCATTATCCACACCAATACCATTATCCACCCCATTATCCCCATCAACCACGTTACTACTAAAAATATTTTTCTCCACCATATATAAGAGATGAATTTAACTTTAATAGGGTTAATTATAATAACTATTATAATATTATTTTCAGGATTTAATCGTCAAGGTCTACCCACATGTAATCGCTTTATTTTTAATACTTATGCATACCTACTTTTCATGATATTATTTTTATATATAGCCCATTTACAAATTATTCAAAATAAATCATTTACAAAAACATTATTAAATCAACCAGGATATTCTTTCATAGCATTTATAATAAATATAGCACTTCTTATAGCATTAGTGCTAACGAGAGCAAATAAGACAATTACAAAGCATATCCTACTCTTGATTTGGTTAGTTAGTTTTGCTACCTTAACATTTCCAATGACTCTCCGTACACAAAGCCTTTCACCCGAATCTCTCACTAGAATAGTGATAATATTCTTTTCATTAATATTTGCTGCAACAGGTATTACTATTTTATTTCCGAAATTAATTACAAATAAATTAGGCTTTCCTCTTTTATTGGGATTAACTGGACTAATTCTAGCACAAATACTGTTGATACTATTTACTCCGAAATCTTCTAAAATCTCTCAAAAAACAGCAGCATTGACTCGCACAGCACAAACATCCATAACCTATTTTGCAATTATTCTATTTACAATATTTATTTCATATGATACACATTTAGCAATTGATGCTTCAAAACATTGTATAGAAGGTCAAGCAGATTACATTCAATATAGCTTAGGATTATTCCTAGATGTAGTCAATCTTTTTATAAATTTAGAAAATACTCGGTAATACTCATTTACACTCACTAACATCCACTAACATCCACTAACACTCACTAACATCCACTAACACTTACAAACACCCACAAATACTCATTAACATCCGCAATAAATAATATATATAATACATATAATGCCTAGAACAAAAAAATCAATTAAATTTCAATCAAAATCTCCTGAAAAAACATATAAACATCGTAGGAAACAGTTTTTTAAAAAACTAAAACAACATAGAGCAATTATACATAAGAAAAATAGAACTCGTAACATGCGACAATTTAAAAAAAAATATAATCGGTCCCGACGTTCAAGACCAAGAGTCACTATTAGTTCAAAAAACACATATTATGAATATAATAAAAAAGAACCTTCAGACCAAATTAATGTAAGTATGGTAGATAATTAAATACTAATAATATGTTAACCCCTAAACGTACTTAAAGAATAGCCTACATAATAGATTGTAAGGTGATAAACTAGTATAATCACTTCTTCCTTACATATTTTCACCTGTAAAAGCTCTCTTAACTCAGTTGGTTAGAGTGCTAGTCTTATGAGCTGGAAGTCATGGGTTCAAGCCCCATAGAGAGCAACATTGTTTCATGCAGCAATTATTTTCATTTATAGAAAACAGGAAACACGCAAATCGCTTAGATGCCCGAGTGGTCTAAGGGGGTGGACTTAAGACCCACTGTCGAAAAGACGCGCAGGTTCGAACCCTGCTCTAAGCACTTTAGGAAGAAGTACAATAATATATTCCTCGCAGCAATAGAATTTTCATTATAAGAAAAAGGGAATATGCAATCATACCTGTCTAGCTCAGTTGGTAGAGCGCTAGGCTCTTAACCTAGTGGTCGTGGGTTCAAGCCCCACGGTGGGTATATTAAAATAATGTTTCACAAATAGTATTTTAAAATAATATTCTAAAATTATTTTCTAAAATTATTTTCTAAATATAATTTGTGGAACAGAGCCTGTGTACCCCGACCGGTAAGGGGCTCGATTCAAGACCGAGTGCGAAAGCGAAGAGGTTCGACTCCTCACATAGGCATATAAGTAATAGCCACAGCAATCTCAACCTAAATTTTGACTTTCATTCAAAGCAAGAGGGGTTCAATTCCTCTCCGTTCCATTTTGGTTCGGCTGGTGCTGGAAAATTAATGCTATTACGTAAAATATATGCTCTTATAGTGTAGTGGTCTATCACACGTGGCTTTGAACCTCGTAACCCAAGTTCGATCCTTGGTAAGAGCTTGCTTCCATAGCTCATCTGGTAGAGCGTTCGGCTGTTAACCGAAAGGTAGTAGGTTCAAGCCCTACTGGGAGCGGGTCTGATAGCTCAATGGTAGAGCATTCACAATTAAAGTAAAAGATGTATGTTTAATTCATACTCAGACCACAGACCACACACTATAAAAGTCAGGATAGTGTAGGGGTTATCACATCTGTTTTACACGCAGAAGGCCGTGGGTTCAAATCCCACTCTTGACATTATTTGGCTACAGCAATAATTATAATAATTTTAGGTAAACCCTAAAAACCCAAAGCCAAATAGCAAATTGTAAATTGTAAATAAGCTAAAACGCAAATTCTTATCATAATAATAGTTTTAGCAACAGCAAATATTACACCGCAAATACTATACAGCAAATATATAAATATAAAAATATATGTTTAATAAGGAAATCTGATAACAGCAAATCTAATCATATAAGAGGTTAAATCAGATTGCAATAAAAGGGCAGTTGGGGTGATAGTTGAACTTTGAAAACAGGACCAAGGTGATATTTAGGTTAATTAAAACAAACAACTACAGGTTTTAAGACCAGCATTAAAGGTAAAGGTATTAAGCTAAAATGCATATAATACAAATTTTAGCTACAGCAAATTAACAAACTTAACAAACTAAAGGTAAATGATTGGCTCAAGAGGTTTAAGGGTTTGATTCCCTTATAGGTTTAATATAATTAAAAAATTAAATATAAATAAACCTAGGATGATTCTAAATTATTAAGATATAATTTCGGGTGTAACCGACGTCAAATAGATAAAAATATATAATAACAATACGATGAAGGGCACTTAGCTTGCGTGTAAATTATATCTACATGATATCAAAATGATATTTTATAAATCCTGTGTAGTCTAGTGGTAAAGATACTACGCTTTCACCGTGGGGACCGGGGTTCAATTCCCCGCACAGGAATACAGCGGGATGGCGCAGAGGAAGCGTGCTTGGCTCATAACCAAGAGGTCATCAGATCGAAACTGATTCCCGCTATATGTTATTAAACAGCAATACTTACTGCATAAAAAGCACCTGGCGCAAGCCTTCACGGGTTCAATCCCCGTCATAGTCAAAAACATGTATACACGTTTTCCAAACACATCAGTATCCAAGTGTACAAGACTATGTATCCAAGTGGTCAAAGGAGGGTTTAATTAATAACAGCAATTATAAGTTTTAACTTTATATTTCAAAAACTTATAATTAACTAGCCTAACTAGCCCTTGTGGCGTAATCGGATAGCGCGCTCGGCTTCTAACTGAGAGGTTGTGGGTTCAAGTCCCACCAGGGGTACATTTAATTATACATGTAATGATTGTATAATTAAATACTAATTTTTTATTATACTATTGTATAATATGAAAAGAAACCAAACCAGAAGAAACCAAGCCAGAAGAAACCAAACCAGAAGAAACCAAACCAGAAGAAACCAACCCAGAAGCAAACAAACCAGAAGAAACCAAACCAGAAGAAAGAATAAAAGAATAGCTGGGGCAACTCAACCAGTGTCATTATCTAGAATAACAAAAGATGCACGAAATGAAGCATATGTACATGGACAAAAAGAATTAAAGAAAATTATAGAACAAAAAACACAAGAAATTCTTAGATTAGAAAATGAATTGCACACACAAACAATAATTGCTGATCAATTTGAAAAAGAATATATAAAATGTCGGTCAGAATTGGGTCATTTAAAACAAAAATAAATTATACTAAACATGTCATACCTTTTTTAATTTCTTTAACAATTATAACACTTAATGTTCTAGGTCTCGCATCCATTGACTGCTGCGTAAAGTGTTGTGTAAAAGCATTTCTATTAATCCCATCTTTATCCATAACTCTCTGGTCAATTAAGAAAGTGCTGCGTTTAGGACCCATAAAACGTGGAGCAACATATTGAATTGTACCTCCTCGCTGTACTATTCTAAGCTTTGTTCTAATAATATCTTCATAATTAAAATCGTCATATGTAATTGCAAAAAGAGCCTCATAATCACCCCCGGTTTGTGACCGTCTTTCAAATGTATCAGCTACAAAATCTTTGTTTTCTTCTATTTTATCTCTATAAACAGGATTGTCATATTTAACACTAGGCATTCCATCATGATGCCATCCCCAATCCAAATATTTAGATGTCATAGCTGATAAATATGAACTAGGTTTAGCTTGGTCAATAAATGTATGTACACAATATTCTTTAATAGAATTATCTGTCATACCACGTTCTTTAAACGCATTTATCTGGTCTTTTATACTAGCATAGAGTAATTCATCCAATTTATCACTTTTAGGAAAGGGAGGTTCATTTCCCTCTTCAATTCTATCTAGGTCTCTGCTCCCTTTAATTTCTAATTGTTTGGTTTCTGGATTATAACCCATTTTAACTAACTTATGATATCCTCTAGTACTATCTAGTTTTATAGGCATTTTGGTAAATGCTGAAAGATATCTACCATAATTTGTTTCATTTCTTTTTTCACCAACTAAATCAACCGACGCAAATATAGGAGGCTTCTTATATTCTTTACTTAAATCCTCAGTTGTACATTTTCCATCATCATAACATTGACTAAATACAGGTATATTTTCAGCAAGCTGAATTGTACTATTAGATATAGCACCTTCTAATTCTTTAACATCAAAATTATTTATATATTCTTCTGTAGTCATTTGTGGAGCATCACTTTCAATAGTATTTGTATATCCAATAGTATATTCAGTAGTTTTATTAAATAGTAAGAAAAAGCAATATATACAAATTAGTTTTATAAGAGTATCAACTATACCTCCTCCTTTTAAATAATATGTTTTACGCGTTTTCTTAGACGTTTTCTTACGACCTTTTTTTGCCCTTATTCTACGTGTTTGTCTAGTATTTTTCCTACGTGTTTGTTTACGTGCTGGTTTACGAGCAGATTTACGACGCAAGTTCTTACCTAGTCTTTTACGAGTTTTTTTTTTATGTATTCCACTAGCTAAATTATCTTTTACAACCTTTAAAGTAGTAGAATCATGTCCGTCAGCCCATACCTCAATCGCAACTATACCAAATGGATTAGCCTTATCTTTATTAATTATAATAGTATATTTATTATCACTTTCATTATAGTCTATCGTACTTATTTTAGTGTATATTAATTGATATGGGTTACCATATATATTTAATGTCCTAATATCATTATTATATAATAGTGTTGGAATAAATTCCATTATATATTTATAAAATATAAATATATAACATAAATCATACTAAATAAATCATACTAAATACATTATACTTTAAAAACTACATACTAAATAATAAAAAATTGAAAGACAATGTTCCCCCACATTCATTTTCTACAATGCTGACTCAACCCCCATTTACCCATGAAGAATTAATTAGTGTTAAAGCAATTAAGGCATGGTTTACCTTTGATACAATCTATACCCGTCCAACATTAGAATCAGAATCACATATATTTGCACATATTATTAGACAAAATAGCAGTATTCCTCATCATATTGAATATCGCCACATTGATTGTAGCTATTTTATGTGGCTTTGCATATTTCATTTTAATACAGAAGCGGCTATTGCCCTACGTTTCAGTATTCCTAATGTTGAGAGATATCTAAGAGAAAAATATAACATACATATTACATCCAATTATCCATTAGCTATACATTTTGCCCTTCTCTCCCAAAATACTAATCTCTGGGATAGAAGCATGTATAAGTATTTTGAACTCGTCTCTATGGACAATTTAAACCCTGGAACAATTGTTTCATGGGCATTTGAAAGTTTTCTACATCCTAAAACCTCACAGTTTAAACTAGAGGTAGATACAGGACATACTGGATGTGTATGTGCTATTCATAATAATGAAATTAGCTTTTGTCACTCTGTCCCCAAAAAAGACGACCCAAAACCAGTAAACCAAGGAGGACCTACCGAATCAATCTATACGCTAGATGGATATATATTAAAGGGTATCTCTAGAGGAGTCAGAATTGGAGGAGGCTTAAAGTTAAAAGGATAATTAGATAATTAGATAATTAGATTATTATTTACGCTCATTAATTTCATAATTAATAATTTCTTTAATTAATTTAGCTAACATAAATACATCTTCCAAATTATTATTAATATTTTTAAAATTATTTTTACTAGTTTTACTAGTTTTTTTAAACATAGACCGACTATTAAATGTGTGATGACTACCTTTACGATGCCGATTTAATGCGCGATATTTATTAGATATATGCTCTATCTGTTTAATATTATCTAATAATACTAATCTATTTTCATATAATTCTTCATATAAATGACCCATATTTTTATACATTGTGCTATACAAATTTTTTATAAATTTATCAACAATATCATTACAACAGTCTGAAGTTATAAAAAATTTTCCATTGGCTAATTGCTGTTCAATACTATTTATATATTCATCTACTTCTTCATTTAATATTTCATTCCTTAATAAATCATCATTTATATTATGTAATTCAGAAAATGATATTACCCCAGCTTTTCGCTGTTTAACCAATCGAGTATACTGTGTTTTCCGGTTATTTTTTATTAAGTTATTTTTTATTCGTTTATTTTTTTGAATCCGTCGGGTAGTTTTTTTTCTATGAGCCTGTTTTTTTCGCATAACAATTATATATTGTAAAGAAATTTATTTACTACCAGTCAAATACTTCACCATTGTATCACTATCTGATACCTCAAATGGGTCAGCCTCTGAGTTCATTATCCTAGGCTTCTCTTCAAACAGCTTCTCAATTTTACCATCATTCACCACCATTGAATACCTCCACGAACGAGCTCCAAACCCACGCTCACTAGTCCACACACACTCCATACCCATTTTTCTTGTAAATTCTACTGCACCATCTGGAAGTAATTTAACATGCTTAAATCCATTACTAAAAGGAGTATCATCCACCTCTAATCCCATTCGCATCCCCCATTCTCTCATTACAAAAGCATCATTAACAGACAAACAATATACCTCATCTACCCCAGAACTCTTAATTAATTCATAATCTTTCTCATATCCCGGTAAATGCTGGCTAGAACATGTAGGCGTAAACGCCCCAGGTAAGGCAAATAGAACACACCTCTTACCTTTAAAAAGGTCATCAGTAGAAAAATCTTTCCAATCATATAAATCACTTGCCGTACACATTCCTTTAGCTTGTTCCTCTGGAGGACGCTGGTCAGAAATATTATTTCTAACACGCAGTTTAAAAACAACATAAGGAACAGTATCACCTTCTTTTAGAGAGACATCAAACATTTATAAACATATTTACTTAAATCTCTCTAAATTTATTTATAAGAATTATTTTTCAATAACATTATTCAAACTTGAGGACACTGAACTAATATCTGAACGCAGTTCTTGAACTTGTTGTTCTAAATTTTTTAATTGCGCTAATCCAGTAACCTTAGGTTGGGGTCTCCTACTCTCTCTCCCCTCTCCTCCCTCATTACTCCCACCCTCACCCTCGCCACCATCACTCCCATCTTCCTCCCCATTCCTACCCTTACCACCACTCCCTTTATATAAGGGGTTTTTACGAACACGACGACGCACACGTCTACCCCCTGCGGTTTTACAAGCTTTTTTTTGTAGTAATTTTTGAATTTTTACTTCATTCATCATGCTAATACATATTAATAAAACTTTAAATATATATTATAATAGTAAATTATGTCAGATAAAGTATGTAATGAAGAATTATATAATGAAAAATTTTGTAGAATTTGCTTTGAACCGGCCAGTGAAACAAACAAATTAATTAACCCATGTTTATGCACCGGTTCTAGTAAATTTGTGCATGAAACCTGTTTACAACAATGGAGAGATTCAGCAGATATAGATACACAATTACGTAGAACAGAATGTATGGAATGTAAATATAATTATATTATAGTACAATCCTCAAACCAGTCCTATTTTACACTATGTTGTAGTTCGCTAATTGTTAAAAAAAAGTTATATATAACCCCAATACTATCATTCTTACTCTGTTATATAAATGGAGAGATATTATGTACACAACCATTTACTAGAGACTGGTTACTGCCTGAAAATATATTCACATGTTATAATATTACTCCATTATCCATAATAGGATTATATATTATTATTATTTTTTATTGCGAAATATTATTGCATAAATATAACACTGGTAACCCATACGCACTACTAGGAGAATTACCTCTAGCGATTATACTTAGTTTTTTAATTTTATTTACATTGGGTCCGCTAGGAATTACTTTAATTTCTGCGATTATGAATATATTAATTCAAACTAAATATTTAGATCCAATGTTAATATACCTTAGACCCAAAGAAACTATTTTAAATTATCAACCCGAATCTCCACACAATGATGTAATTGTAAATTTAGAATATAAACCTCCATCCCCATCACCTCCATCCCGACAAACATCACTACCTAGAACATCATCACCCGCATCCCCAAGAACCACATCCCCAAGAACCTCATCTCCCAGAACCTCATCTCCCAGAACCTCATCTCCCAGAACCTCCTCACCATCACCAACCTCATCTATATCATCCACTACACCATTAAATCCTGAATCACCAATAACACCAACAACCCCTCGTCCATATATAGAAAGCCCTCTAACAAGAACTATACCTAGACCAACCATAATTATTCCTCCAGAGATTCAAATAGTATATACAAATGAAAATATCTTGCATACATCATAAATAAGATATAAAATAGATATAAAATTAATCAGACTACATACATTATGATTACAGAATATCAACTCATCGGTTTTCTATGTATAGTCGGCACATGTTATAAAATACATTTATATCTAAAACGACAACAAGAGATAAATAAGATTATCAAACAGTATATGGTAATAGACGATAACCCCACTAAATCCACATTAGTCCCGGTATAAAAATTCATGAACTGTTCTCAATATTTCTTCTTTGGTTATATGTTCAAATCTAATATCTAATATAGTATTATCCATTTTATACTTATCTAATAATTGACTATATTCATAATAGGTCATAGAATTACGAATATGTACTCTTCCACAAATTGTTCCATGAATTGTATTTTGTAAAAAGTAGTCATCATATAATTTATTCGGCATTAATAATCCTATAGCTAAATCATTTACAATATATAAAATATCATTCTCTACAACTTTATCAATTAAATTAACAATATAGTTAGCTTCTTTACGATTTAAAAAAAACCCACTACCTCCTAAAAATGACCTACCCGACCATTGATTTAATAAAGTTTTTACTTGGTTAGTATCGCGATAGTAATGTAAATGAGTATTAACTTCTTGATAAAAAACATAATGTCCACTATAACTAATATTATGTTCTTGAATATATAAATCAAGTCTTTCTATATATGGAATAGAAGAGAGATTACAATTCCAAAATACATCATAAGAATTAGATAATTTCTTAAATGCGTTTAATTGCTTTGTTAAAATACCTGGTACCATACGAATTGGATAATTTATTTTACCATCCAATAAATCATCAAATAAAACATTATCTTTTAAATATTTTTCATATAAATCCCATCCTTGAACTTCTTTATAAGAATTATAAAGTAGAAAACAATCTATATGTTTAATTTGTTGAATCGCCTGAATAATAGGAACCCAAAATAGTTCAACATATATATCATATAATCCATAACGAGAATATTGCGTAACTTTATGAATATCACTACTTCTAGAAGCCAGAACTAATATACATATTTTTTTCATATGAATAATATATTATAGACATAAATATAGTATTCATATGAATGAATTAATTAGTAATATTATTATCGGCACCATTTATACCAGTACATTTTATTATTTATTTATATATAATAGACCACATAACCCACCTGACAAACCAGACCACCAAGACCACCAAGACCAACCCAACCAAGACCAACCCAACCAAGACCAACCCAACCAAGACCAACCCAATCAACAAGACCAACCCTACCAATCTATACAATCACTTACATTTGATAAACATACTCTTTGTGCATTATGTTTAAGCGATTTTACTAAACATACCAGTATAATAATACCCGATTGTAATCATTTATTACATCTAGACTGTTATACAAAGTTAGTAAAATCAAAATGTCCTACACATAAGCAATGTCCTACATGTAGAGAATTATTTATAAAGGCATCGTCGGATGAAAATGTCATACAACCTAGCCCAAATCCTAATCCCAATCCCGTAGAACGAGTTAGAAGAAGGATATTACCTCCAAGTCCATCTAGAATTCAACTACCCAATCACTATCCCCACCCAACTCCTAGACCAACTCGCTCCCCACATCCAACACCACATCCAACACCTCATCCAACACCTCATCCAACACCTCACCCAAGTCCATCTCCAGTACAAACTCCTGAGCATATTCCCCGGTCATACCCAACTCCTAGAACACTTCGCAGAAGTCACCGCTTAGCAACAATTTACCCAGATCAAGAAGAAGATATGGAGATTCTACCAAGTCCTAATGCTCTTAGACACTGGAATCAATATAATCATTCACAGCAAGACAGCATAATTAGACAATTATTTTATAATACAAATTTGGAAAATCTATTATATATTAAACATCAAAATGATAATACCATTATAGCTAATGAACATAAATTGCGCATATGGAATTTACATACGAGACAAGAAAAAGAAATTATGATAAGACAAATTTTTCCGGAGTAAGTCAGTTGAGAGAATTTGTATAATCAATAGTTATATACTAATTCACTCAACACATCTTTCAACTTAAAATAATATAATGATATATAATGATCTCTATCTCTATCTAAAAAATTTAATTCAACATATTCTTCACTTTTAAGTATAAACAAACCGGATTGACGTATCCACCATCTACCATCATCATAACGGAGTTTTATCTCTCTCACAACACCATCAAATTGATTTTTATACGTAGAATCAAAGCTCCAAATCTCTCGCCATAACTCCTGACATAAATACATAATTATATTCATAACTAAATATTTATACCCCTATATTTAACCCTAAACAGTTATTGGAGGCATTTGTTTTAATAATATTAATAGCACTAAACTTCCTCCAATAAGACCCATATCTTCTGAAGAATTACCACTTCCAGTTTTAACATTAGATAACTTGCTTGTAAACGTTTTTAATTGTTTATCAAGAGCAGTATGAAATGCTGGGTCACTAGCAGCATGCAAAATTACCGCCATCAAATAATTTTCTAAATTATTTTTAAAATCACTATTAAAAAGTTGTGCTACCTTTTGAGGATTATTAGTAGAAAGTTTAACAGTTTTTAAAAGAGTTAAAGTATTTTTCTGTAAAGTATTAGAAGTTTGTTGCATAAGTTTATTTGTATCTAGTTTCTCATTTTTCTTATTATCAACCCCCTCTACTACATTACCAAACCAAAAATTTACAATAATGACTAATAATAATATAACACCTAAGAATCGCTTCATTATATATAGATTATAAATTAATTAATCGGCAATCAACACGATGTATTTCTTCTAACCCATTTATATAACTCACTGGATATCCCGATAATAATTCACATATATTTTTAGTTAGTAATTGCTTATATTTTTTATTAAGATACGTGTTAGAACCGAGTAATATAGGAGAACCAGAGAATGAGCCTGAACCTGCCTTACACCATTGCCCCCCTCCCTTCTCACTAGTATAACGATTAAATACAATAAGTGTAATTCGTTTATTACCTCCGGCTCCCCAAAAATCCCTTTCATCTCCATCCCATGAAATATATTTATCACCAAAACATTTATATGAAATAACAATAAATGGTCGTTTATAACAATCTACCCCAACCATAATAGGTGCGGTTAAATCAGTTGTTCGTATCCCATCAATATAATCAGTCCCACCAACAAATTTTCGTTGAAAAGGTAAAATTGGTAGCTGTGTAATTATTCGCATAGGAAATCCACTATCTTGAAAAAAATAATAATATCTCCAATTTTTAATTTCAATATAAGATTGCTGAATCTTTATTCTCTCTGTTAAAATGCGCATTACAATATTTTCTTTACCAGGAAATTCTTTAGCAACACATAGCCACTTACCTAAATCGCCATGTGATAAATAAGAATAAATAGTGCAAAAATTATATATAGACAGCATGTTAAATATAGTATATTTTATTAAGCTAGTTATAAATAGTTTTAACCGATTGAAGATATTATCACGATACAATATATTAATCACTGGATGAACCCAAACTATAAGAATAAGGACGTTTATCTACTTTAATTAAAACAGATGACGATTTATATATATTAGATAAATTCATAATTTTATGATTAGATATACCTATATTTTTTGCATAATCACTTAGTGATTTACTAATATCTGCAATAATTTGTTGATTTAATTTATATTGTCTACCATCTGAATGTCCATTCAAATTTTTTAAACTAGTTATGAATGGAGTAGTATTACTAGGTCCTGTAATATTCCATAGTGGTTGTTCTAATTCACCCTTGTAGAGTTTAACTTTTTTATGAGGACAAGGATAATAATAATATGGAAGAGTATTATTAGAATTACAAATTACAAGTCCATTTTCAGGCTCCGGTTTAGATTTACAACCCATATTACATCTAGGGTCATCTCTCCTTTCCCATTTTCTTTGCTTCTGTACTTGTATTCCTTTAATTTCCATATTTCTAATACGAACAAGACTATCAAAATTAGGGTTCTTTACATCATATTCTATCCAATTTGCATGATAATTCTCAGGAGTATCAGGATTACCTACAGGAAACCACGGTTCAGAATGTTCTTCCTTTTGATATTCATATATATTCCCTCTATTTGCTTTAGTACCTTTAGCTTGAAATGGCATATTATCAGAATGATCACCAATCTCAGACGAAAATGTTAATTGAACACCATCTAATATCATATTAGCTTTCAATGCGGCTTTACTAGCTTCATTTCCTAAATATTGAGGAGTATTTCCTATATTATACCAAATACCATTTCCTGTATCTTGAGTAGGAGCTAAATATTGCGTAGAAGAGTCTTTAAATCCATAAGGCGTACTATCTTCCATTCCAGCAAGGCTAACATCTTTACCATATTTATCATATTTTTTTGGAAAATGTCTAAAACTAATATAATTTATACCAAATATTCGTGGCTCTGGCCACATTTTAGCAGATGTATCATAATTACCATTATAAATTGCTCTAATATAGTCGTCTGTAGCATTTGTAATTGTAAATATAACATTAGCATCTTTGTCAAAATCGGCTTTAATATTATAGTATCTAGCTAAATAAAATACTGGTATATTAGTATTTGCATTGCGTTTAGGTATATCCTTTGGCCCATTCTGTTGCGGCCAACGTGGATAAGATTGAATTTGTCCATCCATAATAGAAAGATTAGATGGATAATATTTATTATTCCTAGGTAATGGTGCCCATCCTCTCCAACAAGTATTCATAGCCCCATCCTGTAAATTATTAATACCACACCAATCAGAATCTTCTATATTATCTGTGCCCCCCCAACTTGCCATTTTATTTATATGATCTTTCTTATTACTATCATCAGAAACACCTACTCGTCTAGCTCCTCTAAGTTGAAAATTCGCTCTAGCTTGATAACCATCATCACTACCCGGAATCCAATCTAGATTTTCTAACAAATCCATTTCTAATCCTGGACGAGGGGATTGTATGCAATTATTATCCACAGCAACAAAAGATCTAGAATCAGTATAAATATCTTTTGAAAAAAACATGCTTAAATCCATTATATTTTGAATATTCTTACCAACATTAGTAATAAAATATGGGCCATTCTCTAATGTATCTATTTTAATTGGTCCATCAGAAAAATCAAAATTTTGCCATACCATAGACGGTGAAGATAAATAATAAGCAAACCATACGTTATACCACTTATTATCCTTTTCTTGTAAAATCGGAGCCCACTGTGTAGTATCTACATCAAAACTCATATAACCATTTAATAAATTATAACTACCAGTAGTATTGCCTCTCATACCAGGTAAAAATAATGAAAATGATCGATGTGTATATACATATTCTGCAGAAGTTATATCATCAAGGTTCGTTGTCGGTTTTTTTGGAAATTTAGCACGACTAATATTATATAATGGAAATTTAGAATAAGGTAAATCACCAAACCAAGTATATTGAATAACAAAATCATTATTATTTGTAACATAATTATAATCAGAACATACATATGTATTTTTTGTACGATTTATCCATCCATTTTGATATGCACCCCCCCCGGCTTTAAGTATACGAGAATCTGGAATTTCCGGATTAGCTTCCGTATTATCTTCCGTATTAGGATTTTTTAACCACCATATAAATAATAAAGGGTCATAATGATTTGGCCAATAATAATATTGTTTTTCTTCAAATATACCATCCCATAAAGGTTGTTCTTTTTTACTAATATATTTTTTAAATGCCGTTTTACTATATTTATTCCAATGATATAAGGATGAAGCATCTATACATGTAGTACTCTTTTTTCCATTATATGTAGCTGGCTTCAATCCAGTTATATCCCATAATTTTTCATATAATTGTGAATTTTGATTAAATGATTTGTTCATTGAATAATTTTCAAAAGATGGATCAAAACATTCATAGCTACGATAACAATGTTTATCTTTATGTATTAAATAATTTGGTGCGTATGATTTATTAATCATTACTCCAGAGGGTTCATCAGAAGAACAATAAGTAGGTGAGTTACCGCTTAATAAAAGTGGATCAGGAGGATCAAAGTCAGTTCCCTCACGGTGTATATAGTTTTTAAAACCAGGGTGTTGTAGATACGAACTCCAATCCCCATACAAATTATTATTAATACTATCTTTATTCCATAAAAAATAATTATTTTCATTAAGATCGGCTTTTAATTCTGCCGAATAAGTTATTATATTATTTATCTCAGAAATTATTTTAAAATTATGTAGTAAACTAAAATCTACGACCTTTTTTTCAACACTAATATAACGAAATGATCTACAAGAAGGTAAAATACTAAGATTAAATGTATGGGTTTCATAAATATTATCAGCTTTGATAATATGTAAGATATGCATTATATAATCTTATATAATTTAAAAATATATATATATACGCATAAATATATATATATTTTTATAACTACCCCACCATGTTAGACTATCTAAGTAATCATCCTCCCCCTTCTCCAGAAGAGAGAATACTAGAAGTATTAAAACAGTTTAAGCCATCTAAATATCAATATTTATCAGAAAAAGAAATTCGGGATGTCATCTCAATGATAGTCCACAATACAAGAGTCGGCAGTCTAAGTCATTATCAAGTCTATGTTAAAGATAGAATCATAAAAGAATCTCTCTACACCCTAGATTATTATAACCTTAAACATAAACTCCGATATAAACACGCAGAATTACACATGGCTAGATTTGCCCAAATATGGCTAGAGAGATATTATAGTCCAGGCGGGCGAGGTTATTTTAAACTAGAAAGACGCTGGAATAGACAGGTTAGTTATTCATAAATACTATTAATACCACATAACTATGGTACTGGACATAAGCAAATATCTATGGTATTAGGTATCAACGAACCATGTAAAATATTTGATAGTGATGCATCTAAAGAATTATCATAAATTTTTCCCCATGTTTCCAATGCTTGGTCTATATTAACATTAAATGGATTTTTAGTAAATTGATTTAGAGTATAAGAATTATCACTATCATAAAACTTAATATTCCAGTTAAAAGACACATCATTATTAGTAATATCTTTTTTCAATAATTGTATATAATTAGATAGGTCCTGAGGTAGATTCTTAATATAACCATTCGTAATTGGCCCCGTCCAATTATCATTGACTAATCCACCATTAAATATTGGCCCTATATTAAATCCATTATTATTCTCCATATAATTATTAAAATCCTGCCATCTAATAGTTGAAGACCATAAATAATCTATATTTATATTAGTTAAATAATTGCTTGTATTAGTACTATCACCATTTGATAAAGTTACCCCCTTAGGTATAGGAACATAAGGAGAAAATATAGCTCCTACACCAGTCCAATTATGTAAGTTATCACAAATTGTATCTATACCAGGATAAGTTGGTAAATTATGTATATATATACCAGATAGATCTATATTACCACTAATACCATATCCATATGACCCTATATTAATAGCGCCTCCTGCTCCGCCCAAGACCCCACCTCCTGCAAATATTGTAATATCTTTACCTGTAATATTACTAGCTAGTTTTAAATTATCATCATGAGATTGAATATATGTATTATATATATATGTATGCCCAGCTAAAGAATCTAATCCATCTGCTTGTGATGGATTCATAATAAATTCACAATTACTAATATTTACGGTTGCCTGACCTCTATATGTAATCTTACTATTACTGTTAGTTATTACGGGTGTATTAAAAGCATTTATTTGTGTAGGTGACATACCTCTTCCATTAGTCCCTCCTATACCATTAATAACACTAATATTATTTATAGTTACATTATTCTTGGCAACTAATTGCAATAATCCTGTACTCATATACATAGTTGAAGCCTGGTCTTGGTATAACAATTCTCCATCTATAATACCTCCACCTTCAATAGTTATATTATATATTTCTGCTGAAGGACCATTGAGATAAGGAGTAGATGGAACAAAACTTTCTGTATATCCGGTTGCATAATTATTAGTCCCATCAAATCTGTCAAATCCAAGAGGAAAGATTAATACAACTCCTTTAGGAATTATTATATGAAAAGATAAATACTTATCAGGAGTAGTATGAATATAAGTAAATTTATTATTATTGACCAAGTTTGTTAATATAGAGTAAGGCGCAGAAGTTTTTGGGAAGAAATCGCTATGAGATAAATCTCTGCTAACTTGTAGATTTGTACCATGTGTCCATGATACATCATAATAGGTAGATAGTTCTTCCATATTTACACCATTGCTACTAAAATTCTTATATATATTTCCCCATGCTGTATGCCTAGATATAGTATTAGCCATACTAAAGTCATATTTAATATAAATTGTATTGGGTTCAAGCGATGATGGAAAGTTTTGTTGTTGTTCTAAATCATCAGTAGTAATAGACCATATTCTCCATGGGTCACTAGAACTACGATAATTATACCAATTACTAAAATTGGTTCCACTAGCGCTTGCTAATGTAGTTAAATGTATTACATCATTACTAGTATTACCATTTATTAATTCATTTATACTTGTATCATTAGTTATTTGCTGATGTTTATAAATATAATTTCTGGACCAATCATTGGAAATTCCATAGGAATTTGGTTGTGACATTACATTTTCAAAAGTAGCTATTACACTAATATTTTTACTTTTATATAATTTAAATAAAGAATAATATCCATTTTCATCTAATGGACCTAATGGATAGTATATTGGATTACCAGAACCCCATGTACCTAATATATAGGCGGATAAATCTATTGGTGCAGGTGTAGGCACAGGTGTAGGTGGTGGTGTAGGTACA